>Ga0055529_1000267_pt1 | contig 62010 bp, 71 predicted proteins | sample AraplaCol_mCL_r2_FD_55007 | JGI IMG/M metagenome (GOLD analysis project Ga0055529, IMG submission 55007) | Arabidopsis root microbial communities from North Carolina, USA - plate scrape CL_Col_mCL_r2 | ecosystem: Host-associated > Plants > Roots > Endosphere | place: USA: North Carolina...
AGTAGACGTTGACCTGATAGCAGTTGTGTCCATGCGGGACCACCTTGATGCGTTCCCTATCCGGAACTCTGGGGATGTCGGTGGCGTACACAGTCAAAAATGTCGTTCGTTCATGCAGCACCTGGTTATGCAGTAGGTTGTGCAACAGCGCATAGGGTACGCCGTCAGCTTCTGCACGGAAGAATACGGCCGAACCGGGCACGCGCAGTGGTGGATTGATGAAGAGCGACTGGAGGAAGTTAGTCTTGCGCAAAAAGCCGCTTTCCCTCCAGACGTCGAGCGGCTGACCACAGCGCATTCTCGGCACCTGAACGTTACTTCACCTCTAGCGACATCCCGAAAATGCGTAGCCTTTATGACAGAGACCCGAGCGGGTAACCCTCTTCGATGCGCCAGATGACGCCGTCACAGTCGGGGCAGGTCATACTCGTTCCACGTCCGAGTCGTTCCAGCCTGGCTGGTGTCGAATGGCCGATGGCGGCAATTTTCACTTCGAGAGCGGCGCGCGCTCTCTCTCTTTCATGTCAAAGCTCCTAGATGAATGGGCCGTCAACGCTCCGAGATGCTTGGGCCTATGTCCTCGGTTGGATCGACTACCTCCGCCGCCAGCTTCAGATGCAAGTCCGGCGGCGGGAACTCGAACACGCGAGTAAACCTTGCTAACTGGCTGGTTCCTGAGAAAATGCATTAAAAGCGGCCGCTCGTTTCTAGCGCCCATGCAGCTGGAGGCGCAGGTTCGCAACGCCCGGCGCCGTATTGGGAACATAGCTGGAGCAATCCGGGGACGCTGTCTGCTGGGACAGACGTGAACCAGTTCCTCATCGGGCGCTGGACGCTTTCGTCGCACAATGCGTCGTAGGGGTAAGCGGCATCTTTCAATTTCACTGCCAGCCTTTCCACTGCGCATATCAAAACAGCGGACCGCTCGCTCGAAGGGTGCAATCGACGCAAGACCTTCATAACCCGATTGCGCTCTCTAGCTAAGGGCGCCGAAAGCAGGAGCATCTGCTGGAAAACGAAGAACAGCGGCGCCCGAGAGTCCTCTGGGAGCCGGGTAAGAAGCGGGAGAAGGGGGCGGGGCCGGGTCATGTTCGCCGCGCCGGCCATCACGCAGGCAAGGCGTGCCCACTCACGCTTCGAAAGACCGAGCACCGGGCTGTCCACACTTCCCGACGCCAGTTCAACGACCTCTGTGAAGCCCTTCGCTCCCTTGGCTCGATTCGCTCTGACGCACATCACCATAAGATTGCCGGGCGCATAGGCTCCGTCATTGTTGATCCTGTCGACCGACCAGTCACTCTCGGCCAAGGCGGCATGTGTCATGGCGATCAATGTGATCGGACACATCGCGCAGTCGATCCTTTTGAGGTAGGCAGGCGTGACTTCCTGGTCGAGAATACGGCGGCGTCGAAATGCGTTCAGACGAAGTTGCAACCATTTCGAAACGAAGCGATCGGGAACATGCTGCGGAACTCGAAAATGCGCACGTCCAGCACAGTATCCAGCAAATACACTTCGCTCGCTGGACGCGCGGTCCAATCCCCGGCCGAATCGAGCGAAATCCCAACCGATGTCAAATCCGGTTTCCGCAACATTGACAGCTTGCATCAGGCTACCTCCCCCGCGACCGGTCCGCCACAGAAAAGAACGCATGCGTTCCCGCGGGAGCAGCGTGATGATGACGGTTTTTTTCGCGACAGCTGATGCTTGGACCTCAGCAGTCACCGTGCCCAGTCATCGTGGGCCGTATTTGCTGAGTTTAGGTGCGCGAATTACAACGACTATTCGCCGTCACGCCTGGCTACGACGGGACGGGTTATTCGAGTTTGCATAAATTGACGGCGCTTTGCCGCATGATTGAATCGCCGCGTTTCTGGCCATTTTCGGGGGCGTGGTCAGGAAGTAACTAGGACTGCCCGGTAAGGCAGTCATCTCTTCGTGAGTAGATATCCCGAATGCTGACGGCTCGACCAAAGCCGACGCTCGCGGTTTCGTCACCGCGCGGCAGCGGCCCACCGCATTTCTGTCATTGGCGATGCGTGACCTGACCGTTGGCTTCCGCGAACGGCGAGCGGCCTCGGACGACCCACTTAGGCTGAACAAGTTCTTGGAACCCGGTCGGTCAGCCAAAGTCAGGCTCGCGAACTGAGAGTGCCGGTGAACGGCCGTTGGCGGCCTGACCTAATCGGCCATAAACTCACACCTGTGACAAATAGCAGAACGGCAGTTCGTACGCCCGTTTCAGCCGTTGGGCGGCAAATGGATTCAATGCGCCACCCCACGCTATGATCGAATCTGTTTGCAAATCGCCGGATATGAATGGGACCTGTGATGGAGGACGCCCGCCCCATATTGATATGGGCAGTTCATGGCGCGATGTCTATTACTTGCTCCGACATCCACCGCAAGCCGGAGTGCTCCACAGCGGCGACGTGTCGCAGAAAGAGTTCAACGATGCCACGGGTTGGCACGCTCGTGGAGAGCGTCCTGACCTTAACGGGGGCAAACCACTTGCATCTGGCGATTTCGTTGCCTGGCTGCGCAATCGATTCATCTTGTAACTCCGCGAAGAACACGTGGTGCACGGTGTTGAAGCCGCGGAACTGGAACAGGTAAGTCAATCCGGTCGCCGTTAATGTCGTCTCCTCCTCCAGTTCACGGAAAGCGGCTTCGTGGGGCGCTTCGCCTCGACGGATACGGCCGCCCGGAAGCGCCCATCGTGATCTGAGCCCGGCAACCAGCAAAATACGACTGTCTCGGACGCACAAGATGGTTGCTCTCTCTTTCATCATATCTGTCTGACTGCAAGGCGCAAGGCGCTGAAAATGGAACACTTTGATGATAGTTTAGCTCCTTGAGAAACGGCTTTTCGGCCCTGTAGCTACTGTAAGTTCGTGCCACTCGAAAGAGTTCGTGCCACTCGAAAAGCCGAGGATTGCAGCAAACAGGAAAGGCCAGCGTGGGCAGAGGCATCTGCGATTCAGATGCCTCGCTGGCTCGGAAATGGCCGGCCACGTGTGGCTATTCGTCATTGGCGTGCTGATAACGGCAATCAGAGACGGCCTCAGGTGCAATGAGAGTTCATCGCTCCCCGTGGACGGTGAGAAGAGTCACTGGCAGTACCGTCCCTCGTCATGGCGAAATACGGAAGGTCACGCTTCATTATTCCACCGCCCGTTTCCTCGTCTGCCGAAATGCAGACTAGTCGCATGCGGGTGAAGAATTCGCCAAGTCAACGGCGCGAATCCATGCCTCGGAGGACCACCAAATGACCATCAACCCTGATGGGATCAATGTGCCGGCCTTGCACCAGTTTGCGCAAGCAGTGGCCGGTGACGCATCGAAAGGCAACGCGCAGTTCAACGTCAAGACGAGATGGGAGCACCAGACTCGTTCCGAAGCAACCGTCTGTCACTACACGCTGGGCGGAACAACACATCAGCGGCATTTCGAAATCGCTGCCGACGAACCAACTGAACTGTTAGGCCCGAACAGCGCGCCTAATCCCCAGAACTTGCCGATGGCCGCGCTGAATGCATCCTGTCAGTGGGCTACGTTGCCAATGCCGCAGCCATGGGCATCGCACTTCATAGCCTGGAGATTGGAACTAGCGGCGAACTGGGATCAGCGCGGTTTCCTGGGTCTCGACGAGACCGTGAACCCTGGTTACGACGAAATAAGCTAGGTGGTTCGCCGGGACACTGACGCTTCGCGCGAGAGGCTAGCAGAGCGTCACGGGTTGTGACAGAACCTCGGTCAACCTCGCAAATTTTTCGAAGCCGATCCGCATGCTCTCTAGTCGCGAAATTCGTGAAGGATAGCCGCGGATGTGATCTACCACCCGCGGTGGCCGAATTTTGAGCCACGCGCGGCCCAGCTCGGTGAGCAGCATCACAATGTGATTCACATTAGTAATGGGCCGTGGAGAGTCAGAGACGGTGCAATTGGAGAACCGATATGTCGCCATGCGAGCTTGGAGGGATCCAACCGTTGCGAGCCTGTACCATCAGAGGCTCGGAGTCGCGCAAGTTCACCCCAAACGGCAGCCCGTCACGTTGGACGTCCGGCATCTGTTCATGCGGTGGCAACCCTGTCGAGCAACCGCTGCAGCCGTTCTTTCTGTGGCCGCACGAGTCCGTGCGTCGCATATGCCTGAAGAACCCGACCGCGCCAGTAAGTCTGCGCGAACAAGAAGTTGGCGCTTTCCGCGCACAAAACCCGTTCGAGGTGCCTGATGGCGGCGTCAACGTTTTGCGGTGTGTAAGGGCTGACCCATGCGCCCGCTTTTGCAGTGTTCATGTGTGTCCTCTCAGGTACAAAGCCTGTTTTGCTAGCACCGTGCATCCGGGGCCGAAGCCTTTTCGCTGTTCACTGCGAAATTGGACGGGCGTGCCCGATTATGTAATCGTATAGAAAGATACAAGAAAGGATGGCCTGGATAAACCGGGTTTACCCCGTTGGATTTGCGAGATGGTCAGATAAACCTCGCACGTCGTGGCGCACAAAGACGCCTCGGCGCTCCGTAAGCCCTTTACGCTAACTGTCCATCGGCTAGGCCGATCATACGCGTCGGCCGTCTGAGGTGCCGCGACTTGCCATGTCGTGGACTGCGGCGGGTCGCCACCAACTGCGTGGACTACTTGGGCGCCGCATCCTTGAACGCCTTGCCAGCGGTGAACTTGACAGTCTTCGCCGCCGGGATCTGTATTTCGGCGCCGGTGGAAGGGTTACGTCCCACGCGCGCGGCGCGCGCCCCGGTCGAAAACGAGCCAAAGCCGACCAGCTGAACGGCGTCCCCTTTCGTGACCGCTTTCGTCACGGTCCCGATGAAGGCGTCGATCGCCTCCGACGCGGCCGCCTTGCTCTGTCCCGTTGCGGCGGCGACGGCGTGCACCAGTTCCTGCCTGTTCCTGTTTCGTCCTTTTCCAGGTTTGCGATGCCGCCACCCTACTCCATCGGTCCATCGACGTGCAACCCGGACGGCATCCTGCGTCCGAGTGCGAACGCGAACGACGTCGAGGCAGCCGATGTTCGCCGCCAACGTCAGTTTGCATTTTGTCGTTCCATTGCTTGCGTGAATTTCTTCCCTGTGCCGCCTAGAAAAGCCGTTCAGCCTGGGCCAGTCTTCCCTGCATCTTTTGTATATCGGCACCTAACACAGTTACGGCATGACATTGCTGCAAATGGTTGAAATTTGTACCGTGCCTCTCGGGTAAAAACACGGTACTACCGCCTCACAACGCTCTGCGCTGTCTGCCACGTTCCCGCGCCGCACACCGTCGCGTCGTGCCATGGCCCAGCCGCCTTCTTACGGAATTCCAATCGCGATCAGGTTGCGTTTCATCGATCATATTAAGGTGCGGCACACCATTTGCATCACAACGTGATACATCTATCCGACACCCGACGCGATTTCATTGCCGTCTCGCGGGAGCAAACCATGTCTACCACCGTTGCCGACTTTCTCATCGACCGTCTATCTGCCTGGGGCGTGCGCCGCATTTACGGCTATCCGGGCGATGGCATCAACGGCATATTAGGCGCGCTCAATCGCGCCAACGGCAAGATCGAATTCATCCAGACGCGGCACGAGGAGATGGCCGCGTTCATGGCTTCGGCGCACGCCAAGTTCACTGGTGAACTGGGCGTCTGCCTCGCGACATCGGGCCCGGGCGCCGCACATCTGCTGACCGGCCTTTACGACGCGCGCCTCGACCACATGCCGGTGCTTGCCATCGCCGGGCAGCAGGCTCGTGCATCGCTTGGCGGCCACTACCAACAGGAGGTCGATCTGGAGGCGATGTTCAAGGACGTCGCGGGCGCGTTTGTTCAGCAGGCGAGCGTACCGTCGCAGATTCGTCATCTGGTTGATCGCGCCGTTCGGACCGCGCTCGGCGAGCGCAAGGTCACGGCACTCGTGTTGCCGAACGACCTTCAGGAACTGAAGTACGAGCCTCCGCCACGCAAGCACGGCACATTGCATTCGGGCGTCGGTTACAGCGAGCCGAAGATTGTGCCCTATGCCGACGACCTCAAACGCGCCGCCGATGTGCTCAACGCGGGCGAGAAAGTGGCGATTCTCGTCGGTGCAGGCGCGCTGCACGCGACAGACGAAGTCATCGCCGTAGCTGAAAAACTCGGCGCGGGCGTGGCGAAGGCGCTCCTCGGCAAGGCCGCCTTGCCCGACGACCTGCCTTTCGTGACCGGCTCCATTGGTTTGCTTGGCACCGAACCGAGCTACAAGCTTATGACCAGGTGCGACACCTTGCTGATGATCGGCTCGGGCTTTCCGTATTCCGAGTTCCTGCCGAAAGAAGGCGCGGCACGCGGCGTGCAGATCGACATCAAGCCCGACATGCTTTCAATTCGTTATCCGATGGAAGTCAATCTTGTCGGCGACAGCGCCGAGACCTTGCGCGCGCTGATTCCTTTACTGGAGAGAAAGACAGCAAGCGAATGGCGCAAGGACATCGAAGGCTGGATGCAAGAGTGGTGGAAGAAGCTCGAAAAGCGCGCGCTGGAGTCGGGCACTAGCGGCGTGAATCCGCAGCGCACGGTGTGGGAGCTGTCGTCGCGCGTGCCGTCCAATGCGATCGTGACCAGCGATTCGGGGTCCTGCGCGAACTGGTACGCGCGCGATCTGAAGATCAAGCGCGGCATGATGTGCTCGCTCTCGGGTGGGCTCGCGTCGATGGGCGCAGCGGTGCCCTACGCCATTGCCGCGAAGTTCGCGCATCCGGAGCGGCCCGTCATCGCGCTCGTCGGCGACGGCGCGATGCAGATGAACAATATGGCCGAACTCATCACGGTATCGAAGTACTGGAAGCAATGGGCCAACCCGCGCTGGATCTGCATGGTGCTCAATAACGAGGACCTGAACCAGGTTACGTGGGAGCAGCGGGTGATGAATGGAGACCCCAAGTTCGAAGCGTCGCAGGACATTCCGTCTGTGCCTTATCACCGCTTCGCCGAGTTGATCGGCTTGCGCGGTATCTATGTCGACGACGCCGCGCGAATGGCTGCGGCCTGGGACGAAGCGCTGGCGTCCGATCGTCCGGTGGTCATCGAAGTGAAGGCCGATCCCAACGTGCCGCCGCTGCCGCCGCACATCACGCTCCAACAGGCGAAAGCGTTCGCCACGACGCTGTTCGAAGGCGACCCCGACGAGGGGAACGTGATCATCGATACCGCGAAACAGGTACTCGGCGCGGTGCTGCCGGGTCACAAGGACAAGTAGTCGAGCACGCGCCATGCACCTGACCCACCGCGAAGCGCCGGTCGAATCCGTCCGGGCCTGCGCCTACACCATTCCCACCGATCGCCCGGAAGCGGACGGCACCTACGCATGGCAGTCCACGACGCTCGTGGTGGCGGAGGTCACGGCAGCGGGCAAGACCGGCATCGGCTACACCTATAACGACGCGGCCACTGCGCAGTTCATCGAGGCCACGCTAGCTTCGGCGATCACGGGCGAAGACGCCTGGAATGTCGACGCACTGTGGCGGCGCATGCAGCAGCGCGTGCGCAACATCGGCCGTTCGGGGATCGCCGCTACTGCCATATCGGCGCTCGACTGCGCGCTGTGGGACGTCAAGGCGCGGCTGCTCGACATGCCGCTCGCGCGGCTGCTCGGCGCGGCGCGCAGCCACATCCCGCTCTATGGCAGCGGCGGCTTTACCACTTACACGGACGACCAAATACGCGATCAACTCGGTCGCTGGGTGCATGAAGACGGATGCCGCTGGGTCAAGATCAAGATCGGCACCGAGCCGTCGCGCGATCCGCACCGCGTGGAAGTTGCCCGCGATGCCATTGGCGCCCAAGCCGGTCTGTTCGTCGATGCAAATGGCGCGCTGGATCGCAAGCAGGCGCTGTTCTATGCGCAGGCGTTCGCGCAATACGGCGTGGAGTGGTTCGAAGAACCCGTTTCATCGGATGACGTGGCCGGCCTCGCCTCGCTGCGCAACGTCTTGCCCGCGCATATGGAACTGGCCGCCGGGGAATACGGCTACACGCTCGACGATTTTCGCGTGCTACTCGCCAATGAAGCCATCGATGTCTTGCAGGCGGACGTCACTCGCTGCGGCGGCATCACCGGGTTCCTGCGCGTGGCCGCGCTCTGCGATGCGTTTCACGTGCCGCTCTCGGCGCACTGCGCGCCCGCGCTGCATCTGCATGTGGCTTGCGCGGCGCCGCGTCTGCGGCATCAGGAATGGTTCCACGATCACGTTCGCATCGAATCGATGCTGTTCGACGGCGCACCGCGTGCGCGCAACGGCGCGATCGCGCCAGACTGGTCGCGGCCCGGCTGCGGGCTCGACTTCAGGCACGCGGATGCACACAAGTATGCGGTTTGAGACTTGCGATACACGACACGAAAAATGACGCAAACCAGATCAATCGACATCGCTATCGGTTGCGGTCTTGCTACCGCCGCTTTTGCGCTCGTGCGCCTTGGCGGACGCCAGACGCTGGGCTCGCCGGTGCGTACGCATATCGACACGGCGCGCACATTCAACCGCAGTTCCGCGCTGCTCGCGCTGTCCGTGCTGACGGACAGCGCGATGGAACACTATCGCGGCTCGTTCGACAATCCGGCGATGTACACGCCGCTCGTGGTCTCCACGCTGTCGCTTTTCGCGGGCTTGCATGGCGGCTCCGATCTCGAGCCGGCGCGGCATCCGGTACGGGATTCGATTTACCTGAGCGCGGCGCTGGCGGGCGTTGCGGGCACGGGTTTCCATCTGTACAACATCACAAAGCGCCCCGGCGGATGGAGCTGGCACAACCTCTTCTATGCGGCACCGATTGGCGCGCCAATGGCGCTGCTGCTCTCGGGCGCGCTGGGTGCGGTGTCCGAACGGCTGCGAGACGAGCCCGCGCACGAGCCGCGTCTCTTTGGCATGCCCGCAGGTCAGGCGCTCGCGCTGCTCACGAGCGCCGGGCTGGTCGGCACGCTCGGCGAGGTCGCGCTGATGCACTTCAGGGGTTCGTTTCAGAACCCGGTCATGTATGCGCCCATCGTGATCCCGCCGGTCGCCTCGGCGCTGCTCATCAACGCAGCGTTTGCAGAGCCCCGCGATCACTGGTTCACGCGGCTATGGCTGCGTGTCACGACGGCGCTAGGCTTTATCGGCGTGGGCTTTCATGCCCGCGGCGTCGCGCGCGCTCGCGGCGGCTGGCGCAACTGGAGCCAGAATCTCTTCAACGGCCCGCCCCTGCCCGCGCCGCCGAGCTTTTCGGCGCTTGCGCTCGCGGCCCTGGGCGCGCTTCGTCTTCGGGAGACAGAAAAGAAATGACCGGACTGCCCCGCTATCCCGGCTATGACGTGACGGCGAAACGCGATACGCCCTCATGGGACGACGTGACGCGCACTGTGATCGACGAGCGTCTGGCGACGCCGCACGAGCCGCATTTCTTCGATGTCGTCGAATGGCAGGCGCTCTGTGCGCTCTGCGCGTGCATCGTGCCGCAAGACCGGGAGCGCCCAGTGGTTCCCGTCGCCGCGCTCGTCGATGCACGACTCGCAAACAACCTCGGCGACGGCTATCGCGACGCGCGTCTGCCGCCCATGCGCGACGCGTGGCGCATTGGTCTTCGCGCGCTCGATGCGGAAAGCCGGAGTCGCCACGAACTGCCGTTCTCCAGCATCGCAGATGAAGCTCGCCACGCGCTGCTCACCGACATGCAGGAAGGTGGGCTCGACGGCCCAGAATGGCGCGGCATGCCGGGTGCGGTCTTCTTTGCGAAGCGCGTGCTGCATGACATCTGCGGGATGTACTACGCGCATCCTCATGCGTGGAGCGAGATCGGTTTCGGCGGACCCGCCAATCCGCGCGGTTACGTCCGCATGGTGGCCAACCGGCGCGATCCCTGGGAAGCAGCGGAGGCCAGGCCGGGCCGCGAAGACCAGGCATACAAGGAGAATCGCCGTGTCCGCTGACGACCCACACGATGCGCAACTCGTCCCGCGCGGCAAGAACGGACGCGCGCCCGACGTCTTTCGCCCTGCTGCATGGATTCCAATGCGCGAGTATCCGCAGGATGAAGCGGTCGATTTCGCGATCGTCGGCACCGGCGCCGGCGGCGGCACCCTCGCCTGCCGTCTCGCGGAAAAAGGCTTCAAGGTCGTCGCGTTCGACGCGGGTGCGTGGTGGCGCCCGCTCGAAGAGTTCGCCTCGGACGAGACGCATCAGGGCAAGCTCTTCTGGACGGACGAGCGCATCTGCGACGGCGAAAACCCGCTTCACCTCGGTAACAACAACAGCGGCAAAGCGGTGGGCGGCAGCACCGTCCACTTCGCTATGGTCTCGTTGCGCTTCCGGCCTGAGTGGTTCAGGTCGCGTTCGCTACTCGGCTACGGCGCGGACTGGCCGCTCGACTGGCGCGAGATGTGGCGCTACTACGGCGAAGTCGAGGAGGCGCTGAAGATCGCGGGTCCGGTGAACTATCCGTGGGGTCCGAAGCGGCCGCGCTATCCGTATCGCGCGCATGAATTAAATGCGTCCGCGCTCGTGCTGGCGCGCGGCTGCGAGGCGCTGGGCATCGACTGGTCGCCCACGCCGCTCGCGACCGTCTCGGCGCCGCGAGGCGACGCCCATCCGTGCGTCTACCGCGGCTTCTGCGTGTCCGGCTGCGCCACCAACGCCAAACAAAGCGCGCTCGTCACTTGGATACCGCGGGCCGTCCGTGCCGGCGCCGAGGTTCGCGATCTCGCGATGGTCGGCCGCATCGCCATGGGCCACGACGGACGCGCGAGTGGCGTCGAATACATGCGCGAAGGCCGCTGGCAGTTCCAGCGGGCGCGCAACGTCGTCGTTGCGGGATATGCAATTGAAACGCCGCGCCTGTTGTTGATGTCCGCGACCGAGCGCTTCCCGGATGGCCTTGCCAACAGTTCCGGCCTCGTTGGCAAGAATCTGATGGTGCAGTTGAATCAGGCAGTCTGGGGCACGATGGACGAGGAAATCCGGTGGTACAAGGGGCCGCCTTCGCTATCTCTTACTGAGCACTGGAATTACGAGGATAAGGGCAAGGACTTCTTCGGCGGCTATTGCTACATGAGTCAAGGACCGTTGCCGGTCGCGTGGGTATCGACACAGAACGGCCGAGGTCTGTGGGGCCAGCAGTTGCAGGACGAGATGCGGAAATACAACCATCAGGCGGGGCTGAAGATAGTCGGCGAAGCCATGCCGCAGGAGCGCAACCGCGTGACACTCGCCGACGAGAAGGATCAGTACGGTTTGCCTGTTGCGCGAGTGACCTATTCGCTGTGCGACAACGACAAGCGGCTGGTCAGGCATTCGCTCGATTTCATGAGCCTCGCACTTGAAGCGGCCGGCGCGCGCGACATCTGGCGCGAAACCGACGACACGTGCCACCTGAACGGCACGGCCCGCATGGGCGACGATCCGGCGACGAGCGTGGTCAGTGCCGACTGCCGCAGTTGGGACATCGACAACCTATGGATCTGCGACGGCTCCGTGTTTCCGACCGTTGGCGGCGTGAATCCGTCGCTGACCATACAGGCAATCGCCATGCGCACCGCCGACAGGATCGAAGCGCTTGCGGCGCGAGGAGACCTCTGATGCGAACAACCGTTACTGGACGCAAGGTAGCCGTCATCACCGGTGCCGGTGCGGGCGTGGGACGCGCGGCCGCAGATGAGTTTGCGCGCCACGGTTATGACGTCGCGCTGCTATCGCGCGACGAAGGCCGGCTCACGCGGGCTGCCGCTCAGATCGAAGCGGGCTTCGGCGTGCGCGCACTTGCCCTTCCCACCGACGTCGCCGACGCGAGCGCCGTGGATGCAGGTGCATCGCGCGTGGAAGAGACGCTCGGTCCGATCGACGTCTGGGTCAACGTTGCGATGGCGACCGCGTTTGCGCCAGTCTCTGCCCTCGAGCCCGACGAAATCGAGCGGGGCACGAAAGTCACCTATCTCGGCCAGGTGCACGGAATGATGTCGGCGCTTTCGCGCATGCGCACACGCAACCGCGGAACGATCGTCAACGTCGGCTCCGCGCTCGGCTACCGCTCAGTGCCGCTGCAATCAGTCTATTGCGGCGCCAAGTTCGCGATTCGCGGTTTCACGGATTCTCTGCGCTCTGAGATCATTCACGACGGTGTGAAGGTCCATCTGACGATGGTCGATCTACCCGCTGTCAACACACCGCAGTTCGACTGGGCTCGCAACAAGATGGGCAAGCGCGCCCGGCCCGTGGCGCCGGTCTTTCAACCGGAGGTCGCCGCACGGGCCATCTTTTTTGCGGCGACTCACCGTCGTCGCGAAGTGTGGGTAGGATTCTCGACCGTGAAGGCGATACTGGCCAACCGCGTTGCGCCCGCGCTCATTGACCGCTATCTCGCGAAGTCGGGCTATATGGGTCAACTGACGAACGAGCCGCTCGAAAACAGCGCTGCCGGCAACCTGTTCGAACCGGTGCCCGGCAATTACGCGGCGCACGGCAGGTTCGACGGCGAAGCGACGCGGCACTCATGGGAAATGTTCACCGATCGTCATCGGACCTTCTTCTGGGCACTCGCGGGCGTGGGCGCACTGAGCCTGCTTCGCGCCGTGGCGAGACGGCGGAGCTGAGCCATGAGCCGCCCGATCGAGGACTATGCGCTGCTCGGCGACGGCGAAACGGCGGCGCTCCTCAGCAGTGACGGTTCGATAGACTGGCTGTGCTGGCCTCGTTTCGATGACGATGCGTGTTTCGCCGCGCTTCTCGGCACCGCCGACAACGGCCACTGGATGCTGTCGCCGGTCGCCGCCGTCAAAGGCCACGCGCGGCGTTATCAGCACGACACGTTGATCATGGAGACCGACTTCGAAGTCCAGGACGGCGCCGTTCGCGTGACTGACTTCATGCCGGTCGGCGACGGTCCGAGTTCAGTGATCCGCATCGTTACAGGATTGCACGGCGTCGTCAAAATGGACTCGGCATTACGGTTGCGCTTCAATTACGGTGAACTGGCTCCGTTGCTCGAACGCCGCGACGGCGCGGTCGAGGCGCGCATCGGACCGGACTGCGTCGTACTTCGGACAGACGCACACATCGAGTTGGCGGCCGGCACCATTCGTTCGCGCTTCACAGTCAAGGCAGGCGATTGCGTGAGCTTCACGATGACCTGCATGCGCGCACACGACGCGCCGCCGCAACCGCTTGATGTCCAGCACGCGCTCGATAAAACGCAGCGCTTCTGGCGCAACTGGATCGCCACGTTCGACGACAGCCGGACGGCCTGGCCGCAGGCGGTTCGTCGCTCACTGTTGACGCTGAAAGCGCTAATGCATCGCCGTACCGGCGCGATCGTCGCCGCGCCGACGACCTCGCTGCCCGAAGCGCCAGGCGGCGGATTGAACTGGGACTATCGCTATGCGTGGTTGCGCGACACGAGCTTCGCCATGGTCGCCCTGCTCAATGCGGGGTTTCATGGAGAAGCCCGTGCATGGCGTGACTGGTTACTACGCACCATTTCGATCGAGCCTGAAAGAAGCAGGATTATGTATCGCGTGGATGGCGGGCGTCATTTTCGCGAGTGGACCGTGGACTGGCTGCCCGGTCATCGCTACGCCCAACCGGTTCGGGTCGGCAATGCCGCGGCTCATCAGCATCAACTCGATGTGCTGGGAGAAGTGATCGACTGTCTCGACGTCGCACGGCGGGGCGGACTCGACCCCGCGCCCCACGAGGACCTGATCGAGACGCGCATTGTCGAACACCTGGAGAAAGTGTGGCGCCTCCCGGGCGCCGGAATCTGGGAAGCGAGAGCAACGCCGCGCCATTACACATACTCGCGCGTTATGGTCTGGGTTGCGCTCGACCGCTTCGTCAAACGCCGTCAGCCTGGCAGCGCGGGGACCGCGACTGTCCAACGGCTCTCCGTGCTGCGCGATCGCATTCGTCAGGAAGCACTTCGCGAAGGCTGGAACGAAGGGCTCGGCACCTTCACGCAGTACTACGGTGGCGAAGAACTCGACGCCAGTCTGCTGCTGATGCCGCTGGTCGGTTTCATTTCCGCGGACGACCCGCGGATGGCTTCGACCATCGAAAACATTCGCCGTGGACTAAGCGAAGGCGGACTTATACGGCGCCACCATCGCAACCCGTGCGGCCCGAGCGAAGGGACGTTCCTCGCCTGCTCCTGCTGGATGGCGGATTGCCTGAACCTGCAAGGACGCACACTGGAAGCGCGGCAACATTTCGAACGAGTGCTGGCCACCGCCAACGATGTCGGATTGCTCTCCGAGCAATACAACGTCCAGCGCCGCGAACTTGCTGGCAATTTCCCTCAGGCGCTCAGTCATCTCGCGCTCATCAATACGGCTTTGGGGTTGAGCGGGCCAACATTGCAAAGGGGCGGCGGGTAGACGACTGCCGCGACGGCGTTGTCAGGCGCCGGCCCAGCGGTGTCACGAACACGATTCCTTCAGATCAAAGCAGTCGATCTCGTGCGATCGTTCGCGAAAACGTTGAGTGTAGAACTGGAACTGGTGGTCTTCGACACGGCCGGCAAATCGGTGCACGCCGTAAGCGAGGAGCGCGCCGATTTCGGCTTCTTCGTCGTCGATGCGTTGCGCGGCGAGAAGATTGCGATTACCGCGCCGTATGTGCTGACCGACGGCTTCTATCTGATTCGGAACGACTCGCCGGTCAAAACAAATGAGGACGTCGTCAGGCGCACAACCGCGTTAAAAATGTCATGCCTTAGCTATTTCGGCACCTTTCAAGCGTTGCCATCATCGCCATAGACCACCTTTTGCCCGATAAAACTCATTATCGTGCTTACCCTCGATTTAACGAGCGCAGAGGCCCGCACATACCCACCCCAACGCATCAAAAATCGCCCAAAACCGTTGAGACGCCTTGACTTGCGGTGCGAACCGAAATCTCACACTAGCGTTATCCAAGGACACGATTAGCAGTTACTGTATTTGTATCACATCATGATATATAATTGGACCAAGCGCCCCTAAGGCAACCCGGGCGTATTGAACATACAACCGGCGCAAGATAACGGCCGGGCAAGCGGCCCCGGTGTGTCGGCAAAAGTGCTTCACTCGAGGCTTTGAACGCGCGGTCTCATTGCTAACTGAAGGGGAAGGCGCAATGGTCATCAATAACGATTTTGAAATCAGCTACCTGCTGATTGCGTTTGCGCTGCTTGGCACGATCCTGGTTGGTGACCTGCTCAGCACTCCGCAGGTGCAACGCTGGCATCCCAAGCTGCTAGGTGCAGCATTGGGCGCTTTACTGGGTTTCATGCTGATCGAGGCCGTGCCGATGTTCACCTGAACGATTTCGCGGCGACCAATCCGATCGCTCGACTGAATGACGCAGCCAAAGTTGACAAAGGCATTCGCCATGGCCCCGTTCAACCGGATCCTTCTCTGCTACGACGCCACACCCGAAGGACGCCTCGCGCTGCGTTTCGGTGCGGCCCTCGCGCAGCGGTTGCAAGCTGAAACCCATCTGCTTTCGATTTTCGACTGCACCTACTGGTCAAGCGGGTTCGACGTTATGTTGTCGATGAAATCCGAGGTCGATGAGCAGGCGGCACGAGAGACCCTGCGTGAGGGAATTGACTGGCTGCGGGCGTGGGGCGTGACTGCAACCGGACATTATTCGGTCGGAAACGCGGTCGACCAGATTTCCCGCCTGGCGGACGCACTGAAGGTCGACCTGATCGTCATTGGACATCATCCGCACAGTTTCCTTGCGCGCTGGTGGTCGGGAGAAAACCACGCATTGCTGCTTGATCGCGTATCTTGCGGTGTCCTGTTCAAGGTGGCCGCCTGACCGTCTTGCGCGAATCCTAATCGTGGCGGCCAGGCGCTCTTGTTGGACGCACAACCCATATGAAGGCGAGGATGATAATGGATCTTCTGGTGCAGATTGCTGTTGCGGGCGCAGTGCTGGCGCTGGTGGTCCTTTTTGTCATTGCACGGGCTCCGGGAGAAGATCGTCGCGAACGGATTTTCCAGCATGCAGCCGGTAAGCACTGGTGGAACCGCACGCGTCACTGACCATGACGGTGCGGACGGGCCGTCTACAGTGCTGGCCAGAGAAAGATCACGTGCCGGTCGTCGCCAGTGTGCTTATGACGCGTGTCTCCAGTGTGCCACCGTCTGCTGTCCGGGCAGCAGCCGTTCGGCCACTTCACCAGCACGAAGGGTCCGCTCGATAGCATATCGAGTGTCGTACGCCCGTACACGCTGACAACCCTTACCGGAATATCGGAAAAATAGGGGCCAGACGCTGCAGTGGTTGGCGCAGCCTCCAACGTCCTGACCGGCTCGCCGCCGTTCCGGTAGGCGCATAATCTTGAGGCCGCATCTTGTGGTTGGCCGCATGAGTGCATGCCTGCCCACGCGGGCGCACAGATGCCGCACGCGGCGAAAGTGGCAGCGAACAGGGGCGGTGCAATCCATCGTTTCATCCTGGCGCCTCTTAGCGGGCGGTCCGACACGCACGCGGCACTCACAGGCGCTGCAATGCGGCGTCTACAGCCCCCAGATAATGTCAGCATTCTGTTTGCTGGCCTCACGCATCATGTCGAGAAATGGCCACGCTCGCTGCGAAAGTCCACTGCCGGCATCCTGACGGCGTTCACGGGAATACTGCAATGATTCGAGGGCAATCTCCGCTTTTTCATCGTCCGAAATTGCCGTTTCAAGACGACTGATTGCGCGAGGCAACTCATCGTGGAGAATGACCCCACGCGTATTGAGCCGCTTGCCCACGAGACCCAGTAGATACTGCGCAAGGTCTCTGAGCATGACGACATCGGGCGTGGCGGGCGATTGAAATGTGATGAGCATGATGGCTCCTTGCTTCGATCGATCTTGCGTTATTGCACCCGGAAACTATTCGGGCTTGCCCCTGCAGGCTCATGCAACGCGTCTTTGCGTTGTGGCGCAACACGCCCGGCGGAACCTATGATCTTCATCCTGTGATGGCCACCGCGGGCCTTCACGATGACTGGCTGTTTGCGTAGGAGCGAACCACGGCATCCCCATGGACGCATGCCATCCCGAACAATCATCGTTGTAGTTTCAGCCGGCCTGCTCCTGTTCAAGAGTCTGTCACGGAGATGCCTGCTTTCATTTTATATCACGCCGTGACATTTTCAAGCGCAGCCTACAGATCGATTGCCCGGTTTCGCGGCGACGCCACGCTCTTAACCTGGCTGTCCCACCTGGTTATCAACGAATGCTACGGACGTCTGCGCCGGGCAGCGCGCTGGCAGAACGCAACTCCTTGGTGGACGAAACATTCAGGTCGATATTAATGCCATGATCGCGCAAAGATTCCGATTCGCCAGACAACGCGATAGCGCGCGCTAACTGCCCGAAATCTTTCGCGTTGTGTTTGTGTTGCGTTCTGTCGAGCAACTGAGCGTGGAGGAGACGGCAAGTTTCTCGACATCTCGGAAGCGACGGTGCGAAGCCGCCACTTCCGCGCCAAAAGCCCGTTGCGCGAATCGTTGGTGCAACGATATCGATCTCGCCGAGCGTGACGTACTCGAATTCGGCGGCGCCAACTGCGACAGGGTGATCAGCAACGTCCTGTCGCGGAAAGCCGGGAGGATGGCCAGAGCAGTAGTGCACCGGCGATTTAGATCGCCCCTCCTCGTCGGCGTCTGACTCACGACCTCACGCGCCAGTGCGACGGACTGCAAACGTTCTCGTAGATCTTGTACAACGCACTCACCGGTACGCCATCTGAAAGCTGCAAAGGCGATCGTTTTTATATCACACAATGATATATAATAAAATTGAACTCACCCTCGACGTTTGTGCTGCCGCAGTCTAGCGCGACAGCATCCCGAACTGAGCGATCTACTGCCCGGTTGCTGAACTAGCGAGACGGATTGAATCGGAGCGAATGACGACATGTCTGCATTCGGGCGCATCCTGTTGTGTTACGACGCAACCCGTGAGGGGCGGCGCGCGTTGCGCCATGGCGCCTCATTGGCGGAGCTGATGAATGCGGAAACGCACCTGCTTGCCGTTCTCACTAGCCCGACATGGTCGCAGGGGGCCGATATTGCGTCCGCCGTGCCGTTCGATACGCTGGAGCAGTCTGCAAGGGAGATACTCTGCGATGGAATCGAGAAACTTGCGGCGCGTGGAGTCGTCGCAACATCCCATTTTGCGATTGGTGACCCGCTGGACCATATACCGCTTTTTGCCCGCGAACTGAAGGCCGATCTGGTTGTCGTGGGGCATCGCCGAAGCGGCCCAGTCCGGCGATGGTGGAGCGGCAGGAACGACAGATTGCTGCTAGATAGGGTTTCCTGTGCAGTACTGATCGCTATGGACCTGGACGACGCGGACGCTCACGAGCCGGTAGAGACAGTTATCACGCATGCATAGTGTCTTGGGAAAAGTGCGTCGCCAAACGATCCGGCAGTCGTGATTTTCCCACCACGCCAATACCTTGAAACATGACCAACAAAACCATTGAAGCCATCATTGGTGACACCGCATGTTCAGTGTCACCGGTTCGGCTCGGCGCATGCTGGGCTCCCGCAATCCGACCGGAAGCGCCCCAGCATGGCATCATCAGCAAAACGCGACATTTTTATTTAGCGGAAACACGACATCTGAACTTGGGACTAACATCCATACGGGTGATAACTTTGTTTATGTCAAATTGTCAGGCGATTAACAGAAACTGATAGTCGTGTCGGCGTTGGCAACCAGACATAGAGATATAAGAAGGCGCTGCACTGGCCAGTGCGAGTGGCCAGTGCAAACTAAACTAAAGCCACGTCCCACTATCTCCGCTGAGGAGCAAAGCGTCGAGGCGAAGCTAGCCGGCCACCATCGTAATCTAGGAGTGTCCGACCGTCGGCATTACAAAGAGGCGTTCGTCCCACACCACGGGTTGTGGCTCGGTCACGACAATCCGGGTCGCGTCGGGGTGTGCGGGATTGACCAGCACGTTGAACTCTGCCCGGACGACGACGGAAGGTACGATCAGGATCGCAGTACGCGACTCTGTCAGCCAAGCGTCGCCGAACTCCTTTGCCGCCTGATGTGCTGGCGCATCCCATCCCCCTGGCAATGATTCGGCCGAATGGAGTTCGACGCGAATATCGTCGGGAACCGTTGCTTCAACCCATCCGTGTGTGTTCGGTACCTTGCCGATGCGCGCATGAACAAGAACCTCGAGCATCGCACCGGCGAAGGTCGACGCGGCGTAGATGACCGGTCGCCCCGGGCTATTGAAGCGGCCGCCCACCAGCATCGCGCCGGTGCCGCTCCAGACCGTATGTCGAGTGTCGGCGATTCGAAACAACTTCACGCCGGCAATCCATAAAACAGTTTCCAGAGCAGCTCTTCGACCCGGCGCGCGCCGAGTTCGGTCAGCGCAACATCGAGTGGCGCCCGCCCCTCGAGCTCCGGGTGCGGCGTCGACAGGAATTCCCGCGCGTCCTCTTCGTCGTTCCAGACGTAGGCCGTCGTCGCTACGATCCTGGCCAGCCGCTCAGTCTTTTCCGATTCGTCTGGCGTTAGCCGATCGCGACGCCGCTTATAGGTCGCTTCGGGGATGATGCGGGCAAGTAGCGCACGCCGGGCGTCAGCACCCTGCGTCGCATGTTCGACGCCCGCGCGCAGCGCAGACTTGGGCAGGCCGTCGCGGACAAGTGCCTCGAGTTCCGCGAGCGTGTGCGGGACCTGCCGCAGTTCCATAACCGCAGCCACTGCCTCAGGCGTAATCAATGACATGCGACTCCCGGCTTAAGTATCAGTTGATACCAAATTATAGCGCAATTGATACCCTCCGCAAACCCAATTTCAACCAGCAGGCTCCAGCGGGGAGACTGCCGAGGCGGCGTCCTCGACATCGCCCGTGCCTGCGAGGATCGCCCACATAGCGTGACGGCACGTCACGTGCCTACAGAAGTCTTTCATACACGAATGCTTGAGCAATTAAGCATCCACTCGCGACGGGATGTCGCACTGGGCACACGAATCAACGTTTATAGTGCACTGCACAAGCCCGGATGATCTGTAGATGCGAGCAGACGGTTGTGTTATATTGCACTGCAACACAGTCGTCCGATCGCCAAGCGCAATCGGACGACCGCGTCCGGCGTTGCCGGGTCGCGTACCGAGATGCCGCTGAAGTTAAGTCGACACGCCCGCCAGCTGCGCCCAGTTTCTCTCTAAATCAACAAAACGAGGTCCCTGTGAAATACCTTACCCGCATCGCCGCGTCTGGAGCACTCCTGGTCGTCGCTCTCGGTATCGTCACCTTCGCCCAGATCAAGTTCGCGCCGCAATCGGCAGACAACAACCCGGTCGCACGGATCGTCCTGAACGTCGAATCGCAACTGGACGGTTGAGCGGCTCCACCGCCGTATGTAGCTCGCGCCCCACAGGCAAAGAAAAACCGCCAGGCTCCGAAGAGAAACTGGCGGGTTTGAGCTACTGATTTCAGATTCACATACCAGACGATGGTAACGGAGTTGACGCCTGCTCAGGCTCCTCCAGCGACCAGTCAGCCTCCACGGCATCCAACACCTTGGCAGGTCACCAACTGTCAATTTGAGACGCTTCATCGTGGCCTCGTGAGACAGGCAATCTTTCCCCTTCGGCGTTCCGATTATCAGAAACTTGAAGAGCGTGTCGCCACACTGATCCAGCGCAAGCCCAGCCCTCCCCGCCCTGCCCTGCCCAAATTGTCACCGCGCAACCTGAACGCATGGGCGAATCCAGAATGTGTGAAGCAGCCTCCTGCACAAATTGAAGCCTTTTCGACTTGGTAAACATAGGAATGCGAACTACCTTTCGATCATTTCTTTTAAGTCCAATACATAGGATTACTACCCAAATGCAGTGCAGCTGTCTGGGCACGAAATCTTGATCCTAACGCTAGCGCGCCGGATAACGCTCGTAGTCGATAACCGCGGCTCTAAGGAACACGTTCGATTGGCCGTTATACCCGACAAGCACGCACCTTCATACTGCCAGTCACCTTAAGAGGTGTGCGAACTCCGAGTAGTGTGCTCGGTCGACGTTTAATAGTAGCGGTCTAGCGGGCGTTGCCACCCTTTTTTCACGATTTGTCAGAGAACATCGACATGTTTATCAACCTTGAAATCTGGGACTAGGAACTGCGGCATGACAACGGTCAGCCGGTAGCATTCGGATCGTCGCTGGACGCTCATCTGGATATGCGTCGACTCAAAGTGCGCCATCGGCCGATCAACCTGAGCGGTATTTTGTCTTTTGAGACGATTCGAGTTTGGACAAATGGTCGCCCCAGCACCAACGACAACAAGTCCGACGCGCTACCTGGCGTTCGCCTACTTCTCGTTGACGGGTCGCAGTACATTGTCATCGACGACAAAGATCCGACTTTAGTATCAGCCATCGCGCAAGCTCGCCTTGCGAGCGAGGCGGTCTATAACTACGGTCCATCGGCTTATATGCAACGCTTTGGCAACCGTGCCGGGTCCGTTCTGTAAGCCAGGGAGACCTAGTGAAAACCATACAGAACGTCCCCTCGAAAAAACCGTGGTGGCAATCACGCGAATCGGATGCTGCGCGCCACGTTGATCACCCGGTGGCGTACTACTTGACAAACGCTTTGAGCCTCATCTTGTCGGGAGCGCTGGTTTGGAATGCGTACTTTGCACAAGATCACTTCTGGCCGAACCTGAACATGATATTCACGACCGGTGCGCTTTCCATGGCAACTGCGGCTAGCTTCTTTCTACAGATCAGACCGCTTCGACGGTCGGTCGGCCTGCCAGTGATGGGCGTCCTGTATCTGGCGGCGTCGGCGTGGCTGTATCAGGACGCAAACAATCAAATCGTCTTACGGCTGCATCGGTATTTTGGCTTCGACGTATCCCAACTGACGCAAGCTACCTTGACGGGAACTAAGAGCTTTTACGCTATCGAGGCCGCGGCGGGGAGCGCCATGGTTGGCTTCATCGCTGCCATGACGGTTGCCTACTCTTGCGGATTCGCGAGCACTATGAACGGCCGGTCGCGCGCCGACTGGTGGTTCGGGTGCGTGTCGCTCGGAATGACTTCAACGTTCCTGATAGTCTTGGTGGTGTCGTTCCGGATCGGTACCTCGATCGCCGTGGACGCCATCGCGGTGCACGCGGCCTATGATCTGGATTTCACCGAGCGATACAACTGCCCGCTTGCGCCAAAAGGCGCCAAGGTGCTGCTTTAAAAAATGTCGGACAACGTGGGCTACGCAATGCGGATGGAGTTACCCGATTGGCCGCTGCTTTCGATTCATACAAACGACGCGGACATGATTTCGCTGAAGTCGAGTCAGTTCGCTGCCGTTTCCTGCAACGAGCCCCCTGCTCATCGACCGTGGGACAGCGACCATCATGTGCACAGTTCGAATGCCATGGTGCTGTCTAAACCCGCAGTTACCGCTAATGATGTCCACAGAAGCGCTAGTGGTGTCCATCAGATTTGCTAACGCATCTGGCACCATTTCCTGTTCGCTTCCCTATCTGCCCTATCGGCCGTCGGCGGAGCCAGGTTCGCCATCGCACGCGGCGAGCCGGCAATCCGCTTGACGTGACAACATCCGAGAGATAAAGCAACGGTCACTTCCTAAGAGCACCATCGACAATGCGATGCACATAAATTCGTCACATAGCCCGCGATATGGGACCGCTCGTCAGGAGGAGCGGCGCGCTTCGGGAAGTTGCTGCACGAAATTGGACTGTTGATTCATTCGCGGGGCGATCGTATGTAAAGCGCCATTGATGGTCCTTAGTCACCAACCGTTAGGGATTCGCCTTGTGGAGACATGGTCGGAGGAGCGGTTTCCCAAACATCGACAAGTAAATAAGTGAGCACCGCGCAGAATGCCGCAATAGCGGCTGCAGCGAACAACACCGAGGAGAAGCCAAGCTCAAAGCTGTTGCGCGCCACATAAATCACTTGATCCTTCACACTCGGCACGGCACTTCCGCCGATGTCCCCGGCGACGATATGCGAGATGATCAGTTCGATGGTCTGCGCATCGAGTCGCGGGAGCCCTTCATTCGCTACGGCCCGTACGAACTGACGTCTTGTCTCGCTGGCCAAGATCGCGCCAAGACATGTGATACCAAGTACGAGTCCAACAAAGCGCAAAGTGCCTCCAATTCCAGACGCCATTCCACTGCGTTCAGGCGGAATCACAGTCATAGAAACCTTCGTGGTCTCACCGTTCAGCAGACCGGCGCCACAACCAGTTATCAACATTCCAATGCAGAGGAAGTTCAGCGAACCTCCAGCAAGTACAACCAGAGCAGTACTGAGGTTGCCACAGGCGACGATGCATAGGCCGATCGTGAGAATGGCTCGTCCCGACATATTGCGAGCGAGAATAGCTCCGACGCGGGGAACGAAAAACAAGGGGAGCGCGAACGGCATCATTGAAAATCCAGCCAAGGCCGGATTGAAGTCGAAGCTGTTCTGCAGGTATAAAGGAAGATACGTCATCATGACTTGGGCCGCTGATGCAAATCCAAGCATGGCAATACTGCTGCCTAAGAACGTCCGCCTGCGAAACAGCGCAAAATCAACCATCGGCCGCCTTTGAACCAGTTCAGCGATCACGAAGCAAAGCAGCAATGTCGCCGCGACGGAAAGCTTGCCGAGAGTTAAGTTACTGAGCCAGCCGTCAACGTTGGCGTTTATCAGCCCCCAAACCAAACAAAAGAGCCCGCCGCCGAAAAACGTCATCCCGGCCAGATCCAACTTTTGCGAATGAGGGTCGTTTGATTCGTCGACTGATGAGAATCCGACGGCGATCAGCGCGCCCCCGACAGGGACGTTGACCAGGAACGCCCATCGCCAGCCGACGGTAGAAGTGATAATGCCGCCAACTAGAGGGCCTATCGCTACAGCTACTCCGACGAGCGTTCCCCAAAATGCGAAAGCTCGTGCCCTCTCCGCGCCGCGAAAAGAATGCCCCAGTAGTGCCAGAGCAGCACTGAGCTGGATTGCAGATCCAACACCTTGAAGCCCACGTGAGGCATTTAGAATAAGGGCATTGGGCGCCAAGCCGCAAAGGAAGGAGGCAGCCGTAAAGAGCAACATGCCGGTCATCAACAAGCGGCGCCGTCCGAATCGGTCTGCGAGGGCTCCCGCAGGCATCAGGAACGCTGCAAACGGCAAAACATATGCGCTGACGACCCACTCGATATCTGAAAAACTGGCGTGAATATCTCTAGCTATCGCCGGTAACGATACTGCGACAATGTTTGAATCCAGCATGATCATGAACGATACGCCAGATGTGCAAAGCAGAAGTCGAGAACTTCGCGTCGATAACCAGCGCCTCAGTCCTGCGCGGCGAGCGTTGTTCAGCAGGGCTTTTTCGGCCGAATCGCCTAAAGCAGGTGACCTTTCATCCATATGACTGCTCCAATTTCGACTTCGGACGCCTCCGAGTCGCTGCGATGTGCGTGAGTTGGATCAACGGTCAACGGCTCCAACCGGTCATCGTTTGTTTGCGTCGCTACTAATGGGCGTAAGGTGCACATACCGCCGAAGGCGGATCGTGTTCTCGATGTTCAGCGAGTCGCGGCGAGTCGGAATGCAGGCAAACGATCAGGATTGATTTAGCCATCCGTTTGCCTACCCCGCAACGGTTCATCGCACCGTTGAGCGATGAAAACGGGGAGTACCCCCATATGAGCTTCGGCTGCTCCCGCGCCAGAAACTGCGGAGCGCTTAGATCTAGAGAGACTGAGCGGCCGCTCATCCAGCGGCGGGAAGGTCGGTCCGGACTGGTGCGAGAAGCATGAAAGTCAACTTAGAGGAAGACCCGTCCAGCAGTACGGACGGGGCATCTGCGGCTGCGCGTCTTATAGCTGCGTCAGCGTCGGTTGCCCGGTGGGCTGATCAGCCAGTCAGTAATCCTTTCTACTGCTCAAAATGAGTTACAGAAGCTCGACTGCAAGCGCAATACCCTGGCCACCGCCAATGCACAGCGTGACGATGCCACGCTTCAAACCATCGCGCGTTAAGGAGTGAAGCAGGCGCGTCGTCAGTACAGCCCCCGTCGCGCCGATCGCGTGACCATGCGCGATCGCGCCACCCTCCACATTGACGATTTCGTCTGGCAAACCAATCTGTTTCATGACGGCTAGCGGCACAGCGGCGAAAGCTTCATTGATTTCAACTCGATCAACATCCGTCAGGCGCCATCCCGCACGCTCAAGCAACAGCTCAACCGCGGGGGCAGGGGCGATACCAAAGATGCCCGGCTCGACCGCAGATACTGCGAATGCGACGAGCTTCGCTACAGGCTCTAGATTGTTCTTGTCAGCGAAAGCGCGGGTAGAGACGAGCATGCCCGACGCTCCAGAGTTCAGACCTGGGGCGTTGCCTGCGGTAATGGTGCCGTCCGGCCTGAAGGCTGGACGCAATTTCGAGAGGGTCTCGAACGTAGAATCTGGGCGGGGCTGCTCGTCCACAGAAAACTCGACGAGTCGTTTCCCGAGGGATACCTCAAGGGGGACGATCTCACGCTTGAATTTTCCTTCTTCTTGGGCATTCGAAAAGCGGGTCTGCGAACGCCCTGCCCATCGATCCTGCGCCTCCCGACTGATACCGAATTCCTTGACCAGATCTTCAGTGTGCCAGCCGGAATGCTCGTTTGAAAACGCATCGCTCAGGCCATCGCGCAGCATGCTATCAATGATCAGCGTATTCCCCATGCGGCTGCCCCATCGGCCTTCAGGGAGGAGATAGGGCGCTCTGTCCATGTTTTCCATCCCCCCGGCAATCACAGCTGCGGCTGTGCCCAGGGCCACTTCCTGAGCGGCTGTTACGATGGCTTGCGCACCGGAGCCGCATACGCGGTTGACCGTGAGGGCGGGGGAAGACACCGGAAGGCCGCCTTTGATCGAGGCCTGGCGCGCCGGATTCATGCCGTTGCCAGCCTGAATCACGTTGCCGAGGACGGCGGAGTCCACCTTCGAAGCGGGCAACCCGGTGCGACGAAGCACCTCCTTCACCACTGCGGCCCCCAGATCGGTGGCAGGTACGCCCTTGAGAGAGCCGTTGAATGCGCCAATCGCCGTACGAACCGGTGCGGTCAATACAATTTCCGTATCTTTGAACATATCATTTCTCCGTCTGCTGCACATTTGCGCTGCCAGCGACGCACGCCATTGCGTGCGTCAAGTCTATTGAAGGCGTGGAAGGATCTGCATCGTCGCGTCGGCTTACGATGCGGTACGCTGGAGTCCATATGCCTGAAGGTGCGAATAAGCGACGTCCAGATAAGGCGTGCCGATCGAGTGCTGCCTTGCGCGCTGGATCATATCGCCAACGATGGCGTCTGCCTCAATTTGCTGCGCCCCAACGCCAATATCGCGCATCATCGATGCCGCCCACGCTGAGTCGGGATCGAGCAGAGAACCTTCCAAGCTGAGGACAGCGGCATCCTCAAGCGCGAATCCCGATCTCTGTGCAACTTGCCGGCATTCGCTGATCAACGCGCGAATCAAGTGCTCGCCCTTGGCCGTACGCATGATTTGGCCGATCGTCGCGCGCATCAGACAAGTCGCTGCGGCGCCTGCGCAAACCATGACCCACTTTTCCCAAAGCTGAGATTCAATCCGTTCGGACATTGTGCGATCCCCATTGGTCCGAGAAAAACATTCGAAGATATCCCGAGCAACATCCGTCTGGACCGGATCGCGCGGCCCAATAATCAACTTGTCGAAAGGACTCAGATGAGCGATATCACCGTTTGGCAACAACTTTGTGGCGATGTAGGCGATACCACCAAGCACGCGGCGACGACCGAAGTGGCGATCGAGGGCGTCGTAAGTCGCAAGTCCGTTGAGCAAGGGAAGGATGACAGCGTTTTTTGCAACGGCGGGCGCAATGGAGACAATAGCCGCCTCGAGGTCGTAAGCCTTGCAAGTGAGAAGCACCAGGTCATACCGGGGGCCGACATCCTCTGCCAGTACAGTTTTGACGTTTGACAGGATGTCACCGGAGGCACTTTTCACGACAATCCCGTTGGCCTGCAGGACCTCCTGGCGCCTGAGCCTGACGAGGAAGGTCACATCGGCTCCTGCCTGTAAAAGTCGAGCACCGTAATATCCACCCAGCGCGCCCGCTCCCAGCACTAGAATTCGCATCTCATCACCATCGTGAAGACATTGGCGATCGCGCAGGATAATCGCGCGCTCGCGAGGATTGATACCCGCCATTTCACACACCGATGGCGGACAGAGGTGCGTCAGAAACCGTTTATTGAAGCACTGCGTTGCAAAGCTTCGCGAGGCGCTCGTCGAGTGACCGTCCCTGTACGTCGATTGCGGCGCTGTGGTACTGACTCAACAGACTCGACGGCTTGTCGTACTCGATGGTCGTACCGCCCTGAGAGTTTTCATAGACCATGATGCGCAATGGCGCATATAGACCGGCCCCCATGTTCTGACTTGTCATCTCAACGGCCGTCAAAATGTTGCCAGTAAAGTACTCAGTTCCACGTTTTTGAACACCCTTCAGAGCCAACCAGTTGGTGAAGGAGCCTGTGTAATGGATCATCAGACCATATTTCCCCGCCGCCTTCTGGAGCTCAGTCTGAAGTTCATCTGTACGTTTCTCCTTTGCCATTTGCCGATAGCGGTCATCGAGCTTTGCGAGACTGCCCTCAATGTCCGCAATCACCGCCGGGTAAGGCTTGCTTGAAGACACAGTCACGTGTTGCACAACCATCGACGTTTCCGAAACGTCCACAGTCGCCGCGTGTGCGGACATGCTCGCGAAGAAGGATGCAGACAGGCAAATGGTGGCCACTCGGCGTGCGACGTTGACGGTTGACTTCATGATGATTATCTCCCTATTAATGATGGTTCGAGTACGTACTTCCTTTCTCGCGACAGGCGACGCTTTGCTCAGAAGCTAACGTTGTCTCCGCCCTTCAGGTGCAGCATCTCCCTCGCTTCGTCCGGCGTTGCGACTTCGAGCGAGAACTCGTTAAGCATGCGCGTTATCTTGGCAACTTGATCCGCGTTACTTCTGGCAAGCTGGCCTCGTTCGATGTACAGGCTGTCTTCGAGTCCCACGCGCACATTTCCTCCCATAAGAGCTGACTGCGTTGCCACCGGCATCTGGTGGCGGCCCGCAGCCAGAACGGACCAGATGTAATCAGTACCGAAAAGACGGTCCGCCGTACGTCGCATGAATACGACGTTGTCCGCCTCGGGCCCAATTCCGCCCAAGATGCCGAACACACTCTGAATAAAGAGGGGCGGTTTGACGAGTCCTTTATCGAGAAAATACGCAAGGTTATATAGATGCCCGATGTCATAGCATTCGTGTTCGAAGCGAGTGCCATGGTCGGTCATCAACTCATAGATCCTGGCGATGTCCCGAAACGTGTTGCGGAAGATGAACGCCTCGCTCGCCAGTAGGTATTCCTTCTCCCACGGAAATTTCCATTCGGAAATTTTCCCCGCAAGCGGATGCATTGAGAAGTTGATCGAGCCCATGTTCAGCGAGCACATCTCGGGATGAAACTTAAGCGCTGCTGCTAGCCGATCTTCAACTGTCATTTCGGGACTACCGCCCGTTGTCAGGTTAATGACGGCGTTCGTACGTTCCTTAATAACTGGCAGAAATTTCGAAAAGATCTCTGGATTGCCGGTGGGGGCGCCCGTCGCCGGGTCGCGTGCGTGAAGATGAAGGATTGATGCACCTGCTTGAGCCGCAGCAATCGCCTGCTCTGCGATGTCCTCGGGCTTATACGGCAGAAAATCGGAAAGCGTAGGGGTGTGAATCGCGCCTGTCACGGCACAAGTGACAATGACTTTACGCTGTTTCTTCATGGCGGCTCCTGATTGATTGCAACCTGACAGCGCAGGTACCTGTTGGTGTTTACACCGAGCGATGCGAATTGCTTTGATGACGCGATATTGCGTGTATATACTCGCATTGTCAACGGTGTTTACGCGAGTACAACGCATACACCGGAGACGCAGCGCAGTGAAGTCAGCGCGTCACGAAAACATTGAGGCAAGGAGGCGGAGATGCACCCGACAGAGTTTGGAAATCTGGAGTTCGACCGGCTGGAATCGGCAGGAAGGGTCGAAGAGTCAACGGAGCTTGTTGCGAAGACGTGGGAGTTGGCCAAGACCCGCAACCGGTTCGTCTGGCCGCTGCTTGGGGGATCGCTGGCTATCTACTTTGGCCTGCTGATTTTGGTCCTATCATCGCCCGCTGCTATGAGCCAGTCTCTGTATGGTGAGATCAACATCGGCCTGGCAGCAGTGGCTTCGCAACTGCTTGTAACGGTGGCTGCATTCTGGGCCTATTGCACGTGGGCGGCCGCGAAGTTCGACGCGCGCGCGGCCTCTTTGAGGTTGCATGCGCAACAAGCTAATCGTGAGGCCCAACATGTCTAATTTCATGTCTGCCGGCGGCGTCCGTATTGCCGCATTCGCCGCGTTCATTCTGCTCAGTCTGTTGCTGACGAGCTGGGCTTCGCGTCGGTCAAAAGGAGCGGCTGGATTTTTTGTTGCAGGGCGCAATCTCACGCCGATGCAAAACGGGCTTGCGATCTCTGGCGACTTCATGTCGGCCGCCTCGTTCCTTGGGGTTACGGGGCTCGTGGCGCTGTTCGGGTTTGACGGTCTCGTTTATCAGGTGGGTTTTATCGTCGGTTGGTTGATGATCATGCTGATTGTCGCCGAGCCGGTGCGCAACTGCGGAAAGTACACGCTGTCGGACGTTGTCGCGCTTCGTCTGCCGTCAGCATCAGTGCGGGGGGCAACTGCCGCGTCGTCCTTGCTCATTGCCCTAGCCTATCTGCTTGCGCAACTCGTGGGTGCTGGCGCGCTCGCAAGCCTCTTGCTGCCGATCGGCACCGATGCCGCAGTCATTCTGATCGGCGTACTCATGATCGCCTATGTGCTGTTCGGCGGCATGGTCGGGGCGACGTATGTTCAGATCGTTAAAGCTATCCTCGTATGGTCTGCGGCAGCTTTTCTGCTCGTGCTAGCGCTCGCACATTTCTCGTTTGACGTTGGGGCGATGTTCACGAAGGCTAAAGCTTCTTCTTTGCATCCCGATCACTATCTGATTCCAGGGGCGTACCTTAAAAACCCTCTGGACACTGTTTCGCTCGCGATCGCGCTCGCTCTTGGAACGGCGGGGCTTCCGCACGTCATGACACGTTTCTACACCGTACCGTCGGCGGTCGATGCAAGGCATTCGGCAAAGATCGCCCTCGTTGTGATGACATCATTTGCAATTATGGTGTGTCTTTTGGGCTTTGCAGCATGCGCAATCGTCGGTCCGCAGTCGATCCTGCAATCAAACAAGGCAGGCAATAGCGCAATAACGCTGCTCGCTGTCTCATTGGGCGGTGGCGTGGGATCGTTGGGTGGAGAAATGTTGCTTGCCTGTGTATCCGCGATCGCCTTCGCGACGATCCTCGCGGTTGTGTCCGGCATCATGATTTCCTCCGCATCGACGATTGCCCACGACATTTTTGCGATTCTGGTCTTCCGCAACGACGCGCAGGACAAGCGTCAGGTCCGTGTGGCCAAGATAGCGACTGTGACGTTTGGGCTAGTCGCGATCTGCCTCGCGCTGGCAGTGAAGTCCTTGAACGTCGCATTTCTTGTCGGACTTGCTTTTGTCATTGCGGCCAGCGCGAATTTGCCCGTCATCCTTATGACGCTCTACTGGCGCCGATTCACTGACGCTGGCGCCGTCGCGGCCGTCGTTGTCGGTGTTCTCTCTTCAATAGGACTTGTCCTTGTGGGACCGGCCGTCATTGGCGCCCATGGCCTCGTGTTGAAGACTACTACGCCACTGATTTCCCTCGCCAATCCGGGAATCATCAGCATTCCTTGTGGCTTTGCGGCTGGCTGGCTCGTCTCCTTGATCACATCCCAAGGAACGTCTGCCAGTAGCTTCGAAGCGCAGCAGTTGCGGATGCTTAGCGGTTACGGTGCCGAGGAGGCGATCGAGCACTGACGCCAGAACGCGTCGCCTAACTACACGTTATCTATAAAGGAAACAAAATGACGTCACTTAATACCGAAGCGATCCAATTCGCGAAAGACGGCGACGTTGCGGTCATCACGATGCAGTTCGCCCCCCATAACCTCGTGGGAAAAACGCTGTCAGAAGCGTTGATCGACAACCTGAAGCGTGCCGAAACAGAGAAGGCGCGAGCGGTAGTCATCAAAAGCGGATTGCGACATTTTTCGGCTGGAGCGGAGATGTCGCTTTTCGAGAACGCAGGAGCGCGTCGTAACGACGTCGACTTTGTTGGTGTGCTTCGCAGCTTTGAGGAGCTACCGATCCCGATCATTGCATCCGTCCATGGTATCGCCGTGGGCGGTGGATTTGAAATTGCTCTCGCGTCGGATCTGATTATCGCCGCAGCATCCGCAAAGATGGGTCTGGTCGAAGCGACGCTGGGACTGCACCCTCTCATGGGCGGTGTCCAGCGCCTTATCGACCGGGTCGGCCTGGCTAGGGCGAAAGAAATTGTCTTCCTGGCTCGCAGGCACGACGCGGCGACGCTCGAGCGCTGGAACGTGATCAATCGTGTCGTTCCCGACTCTGAATTGGAAGCTGTAACAATGTCGGTCGCTCGTGAGATCGCTGCTGGTCCCACCGTCGCTCATGCCGCCACCAAGCGGCTCGCTTCCCTTTACAGTCACAATGGGATGCGTGCAGCGGACGAAGGAATGGCTGATATCGCTGATGCCATCTACCGGACCGCTGACCTTCAGCGCGGTCTTGACGCATTTGCAACGACGGGACCGGGTAGTGCGGTTTTCGAAGGCAACTGAAACGAGGATGACATGAGCAAGGGGCCACTTTCAGGCATCAAGGTAATAGACTTCTCGCGCGTGCTTGCGGGACCGCACTGCGCGAAGACGTTGCATGACCTCGGTGCCGATGTAATAAAGGTCGAGCCGCCGCGACCTGATATTTCGCGTTCGGCGTTGCCGCAATACAACTCGATCTCGTATTACTATATTCAGCAAAATGCTGGAAAGCGCAACGTCAGCCTTGACCTAAATTACCCGGAAGCGCGGGAGATTGCGAAGAAGCTGATCAGTGAAGCGGATATCCTGGTTGAAAACTTCAGAGCAGGGACACTCGCTTTCTTCGGTCTTGACTATGAGGCCGTGCGCGAGATTAACCCGAGACTCATCTATGTCTCGATCAGCGGATATGGTCAAGGCGGCCCGCTGTCGCATCGTGCTGCCTATGCGCCGACTGTGCATGCAGAGTCGGGGTTCACGTCCACTTTCCTCTCGCATTTAGGAGACGATCTCGCGCAAGACAGACACGATCCATATTCCCACGCCGACATTTACACCGGTCTCGAAGCTACCATAGGGGTGCTTGCAGCATTGCATCGCCGCGGCGTGACAGGTGAGGGGCAGCATATTGACGTAGCAATGGCTGCCACCATGCTGGCCATTAATGAACGTGTGCACGTGGACCTGTCGGATGCTGATCTCGGGGCCGAACCTCCGGCGCTGGGGCCATCGTTCTCGCCATTCTTCCGAGCGAGCACCGGCGAGAAGATCACAATCGCTACGAGCGTTGTTGCGAGTTTGTCGTTCCCCCTCTACATCGGCGCAATGCGACGCGCGGACCTTGCGCGCGATCCACGTTTTCAGACGCCGGAACTTCGCAAAAAAAATCTTGCTGAATTTCATCAAATCGTACAGGACTGGATCCTTACGTTCGATAGCCTCGCGGCGTTGGACGCTCAGCTGGACGAGGCGAAGCTGGCCTTCGGCGTGGTTAGAGACATCAAAGATTTCGCCGAATCAGAGTGGGCACGATGGTGGGGTGCGACCGAAGCTATCGATGACCGCGCGGGCGGCACAGCACGTGTGCCAGGGAAGCCGTGGCGCTTTTCGTCCAATGAGCTCGAGCATCCCGGCGTTCCCGCCTTCCGCGGAGAACATAACAACGAAGTGCTTCAAGAGTTGGGCTACAACTCGGAACAAATCGCTGAGTTGACTAGCCGGAACGTCATGACGAAAGACCCGGCTGTTCAGTAGTCGATGATCCGAACAAGAATCTCTGCGCCGTCTGGCAGAGATTCGCAATTTCGCACTGTCGTCTTGCACCGTCGATAAAAAGATGCATATGCGCTTATACTAACTTTTACAAGGATCGTCCCTGAGAGGCCCCGATGGAATTGCTGCAATGTAATTGTTCGTTTTTGCGCAGTGCGACGCGTGCGCTTTCCCAAGCGTACGACGAAGTGCTCAGACCAAGCGGATTACGTATCACCCAATTCTCCATGCTTGCGCGTGCGTCGGCAGTGGGGGAAATGTCGTTGAGCGAGTTGGCAGATTTGATGGCAATGGATCGCACAACTCTGGGCCGCAATCTGCAACCCCTCGAAAGGGAGGGCCTGGTACAGATCAACGTTGGAGAAGACAAGCGCGAGAGACTTGTCAGCGTCACTCCGGAGGGTCGGAGGCTCTTGGCTCATGCATTGCCCCTGTGGGAGAGCGTGCACCTGCGGTTTGAGCAGAAGTTGGGGAAACGCGAGTCTAAGGAACTGCGGCACACGCTCAAGAGGGTTGTGAATGTAGGTAGGGAACTGTCTGGGGAAAATGAGACACACATTCGTTGAAGTGGCTCATTAACCTCATCGATTGCTTATCGACGTTCGACTTACGTCATCGAAACCGGAGGCGGCGATGTAAGCACGATCCGATGGCGACATTGCAGAGCGGTCCGGTATCCACTGATGTGTAAGCTTCCCGAATGCGGGCGGCTTGGAACGGACCTACCGCGTAGCAGTGAGAGCAATAGTGGATCGTGCTCATACGTTTGTTGTCTTAAAGCCCGGGCAAACCGGCAGTGAAGGGTTGTACACTGTACGCTCGCTACCTTGTTGACGTACGTGATACCAGCGTCAATTACACCGTAAAGAGTCACAGTACTTTGTGCGTGACTGTCAGCAGATAATGCGCTGGCAAGGCCACCAGCGGCTGCGGCTGCAAAGAAGGTTTTCTTCGTCATGACGTCTCCGTTCATTCTTGTCTTGCTGTATGGTCGTTTTTACAGTGCCAGTGTCTGGCCGCCCGAGTCACAATTCTCGGCGAAGAGGGTCGGGGCGTACGAGCCTGCCTTCCACACCTTGACGCTGTCCGTGCCTACTGGCGACGAGCGCAGAGATATTCCCAGCAGTCTCTGGCTGCGCCGGAGACTGCCAGGTTCCTATCCTTGAGTACTTTCCGAACTGCATTGTGAACTTTGCTACGTTGACCACCCTGTCGTGGAACGTCCTAAGCCAGCGTTCACGTTGGAGTTAAATAATGAGTGCATATACTCGCACTGTCAATTCGAGTCTTTCGGATCAACGGCGCGAGGAAAACGCGCCGTGGGCCCTTGGGAAGGGCTTCCGCCGTGGCATCAAGAGTGCGTCGAGTACGCGACGGCAGGGGTGCCTGCTTCGTCACAAACGAGAGGCATGCCTTGCTCGAGCGCGCAATGAGCTAACGTGGAAACCAGCCGCGCGCACGCCGCTCAGACGGCCTTCAACGACCGATTCGATGATCTTGACGCGTCGTACTCGTTCATGCGGATCGTCACCGGTCCTGGTTCGTTCATGGCAGGCTTCGCCGGATTGCGCATCAATAGCATATGCCTCGGGCAGGTGAACCGGACTATACTAAATAGCCGTCACATTCAAACTATTATAATTTGCATTACGTTCAATCTGAGAGCCATCGGTTCAGATGCGTCAACGCTGCGGAAAACTGTTACTTGAAGAAGCGTCATTACATGCCGCTAATCCCGTCCACCCACCCCAGACCCGATCGAGGCGTGCGCCGGGCTCTGGAGCGAAGTTATGCAAGCTAACGCCACAGCTAGGCTTTCGGTCGGCAAACCTAGCGCGTCGCGGTCGGACCCGCGACTGGGTTGCAGCAAGCGCTGTGCGGCCGCGCCACGACGGCCGGATCTTGGACTGGCTATCTATCGACATCGGGCATCCTGAATACCGAAACCACCTCGCGCAAAGAGCGCGACTGAGCCGCCATTGATTGAGCCGCCGCCGAAACCTGCTCCACCAACGCTGCATTGCGCTGCGTCACCTCGTCCATTTGCGAGATGGCGACGGTCGCCTGCGCAATTCCCGAGTGCTGTTCCTCGGATGCGGCGCTAATCTTTTTCATCAATTCGGCAACCCGTTGTACGGATTCCAGAATCTCACGCATTATGAGTCCAGTATCTTCGACCAAGGCGCTGCCATTGCTAACAGTTGCGACGGCGTGACTTATCAGGTCGTTGACCTCCTTGGCAGCCGAAGCGCTTCGTTGCGCTAGCGTGCGCACCTCACTTGCCACCACAGCAAATCCTCTTCCCTGCTCACCGGCGCGCGCGGCCTCGACTGCGGCGTTAAGCGCCAGAATGTTGGTCTGGAAAGCGATGCCTTCGATCACCGAAATTATCTGCGTCACTTTCCCGGAACTGGTCGATATGTCGCTCATGGTCTGGACAACCCGGCCTACGATCGCCTCGCCGCGGTTCGCGGTCTGGCAAGCCTGCGAAGCGAGCAAATCGCCCTTTCCCGCGTCGTCTGCATTTCGCCGCACAGTCGCCGCTAGCTGTTCCATACTGGCAGCTGTTTGTTGCAAGGAGGCCGCCTGCTCCTCGGTACGCTGGCTCAGATCCGCATTTCCCGTCGCGATCTCCGCAGAGCTAATTGCAATGCTCCCGCTGCCAGCAAACACGCGAGCTACCGTCTCGCGAAGACCCTCGTTCATGCGACCGAGCGACGCGAGCAGTAGGCTGATCTCATCTTCACCTTCCGCCTCTATCGTTGATGTTAGGTCGCCTTTTGCGACGCGTTCGGCTAATTGTACGGACTGCTGCAGTGGAACAGTAATAGACCGGGTGATGAGGATGGCGATCGAGACACCTCCGATCAATGCAGCAATCATCAGGACAAGCGTCCATACGCGCGCCCTAACGAACGCCGCATTCGCAGCCTCAACTTCGCGGACAGACCCCTCGTGGTTAAGCTTTGTGTCCGCGTCTATGAACGACAAAGTAGTCGCAAAGCGCGAAACTCCTTCGCTGGCTGCAAGCTGACGGGCGCTCGACAAATTAGCGTCTGCCGACCCCATCAACCGTTCAATCTCGTCGCTCGTCTCAAGATAACGTGCCCAAGACGATTCGATGCCTTCGTAAAGCCTTCTTTCGTCGTCAGAGGATAGATAGCTTTTATAATTCTGCATTGCAGTCGCGAATCCGATCACTCCTGCCGCGCGACGTGCATGCAACTCGCTAATCCCTTTTTCGTCTGCCGGAAGTAGTTCGCGCAGAGAAATGCGGCGCACGTCGTCGGCCCTGCGTCGGATTTCGCTCAACGCCTCGACACTGGGCAACCAGTCTTCCGAGATGGCGCGCGTCCCGGCGTAGATCCGGGACGATTGCACCAAGGCGATGCAACCGACAGCCGTCAATAGCAGCAGCATGATTGCAAAGCCGACACCGAGGCGTCGGCCAATCTTCATATTCTTAATAAACGCCATCTTGGAAAACCTCGGGGTTGAATCCATCGTGACCTCGATCTAAGGATGGGTCTTCGATTATGTTGAGCTAATTCGATTTCGGCAGCCGCTCGGTTCAATACCAGGCCGTTATCGGAAACCGCCGCCGGCCCCGTACCATGGTCGGCGAGCGAACCCAGATGTGTTCTTGGATACGCAGCTTCCGTGCGTTCTAATCAAGGGATAGCCCCGCTTCTGCTGCATATACCGCTCACATCCTGCTTGGCCTCTCCGCGGACAAGCTGTCGATGACAGATTGTGCATTGGGGAATCCGTGTATATGCGCGCATTATAGCGTTAATTTGCCCGCGCCGGGGCGAGTCTCCAACGTGAGACGTTCTATTGCGGTGCGGGCAAACGATGGTCTGCGACCCGTGGAGCTCTGTGGCGACTGCGGCCGGTACGCGCTGTAAGGGTCCGCGCTACGACGCGCGGTCGCGTCTGCATATCAGCTCGGGCGCACGCCCGGTAACTGACGCTTTAGGGCGCTTCTTGCGTAACGCCGTTGAACTCTTGGCCAGCAATATTTCTTTGACCCAGGCCGATAAAGGCCGGCTCATGATTCACAAAATTGCTGGCTGGCAGCCGTATGGCCCGCATCGCTAAGTCTTCGCGCCAGCATTGCGCTCGGCCTGGGGACGTTGCGACGCGAACTCTAAGGCATGGCCCAAGCGATCACCCCGCACGGTAAGCCGCCGGCTACGGAAGGCGCCGCTGCCTGGTCTCAAGGTCGCCAACGCCCTGCATTTTCGCGCTGCTGCGGGTGGCTCAGAGCATATGGATATGTCAATAAGCCCACAAGTCCGCCGGCACTATGTCTTTAATGAGAGGATAGAGCAGGTCACGGAACATCTCGACAGCGGGCAGCGGACGGTAAGCAATCGTCCGTTCAACAAGTAGACCTGCCGCGTCGTCAACTAATATCTCGATGCTTTCAAGTAAGTGACCCTGAACGGAGCCTTGCCATCTGAGAATCGTCGTGACCGCGTCAATGCGGTACTCCGATACATACTGTCCGCCAATGCCTCGGGCGAGCGCCGACGCTGCGAGTACGGCCGAGACTATTTCTGCGCCGACTAACGGCCGGGTTAGTACCGGGGAATTGAAGACTATATTTTCGGCAAGTATTGCCCTTATATCGCGCGGGCTGTGCACCCCGGATTCTCTGAGCGCTCTCAGTGCATGCATGTTTGGTCTCCCCACGGTTTATCTCAAGGCGCGCCTACTTCAACGCAATCCTCAGATGACGCACGCCACGAAGATCACCGCAAGTGCGTTTGCCGTCAATACGTTCTGTTACCTATACGTAAGATTCGAGGTAGCCTCTTACGTAACATGCGGACGAAGGCGGGGGCGTAGGATTCGCCGGACGTCGCAAGGTGAACGACGCTTGGATGTTTCAGTCTGTCGCGGCTGCAATAATGGCGCCGATCCGATCAACAGTGCGCGGGAAGCGCTTGCGAAAACGGCGATGCGAGCTTCGCACGACGCTCTTGACCGCCCGAGCGACGATGGGCAGCCCCCGTGCCGGCGCGCAGTACCAGTGGGAGGATCACGATCTCACAACGACAGTCGATGCGGGACCAAGCCACCGCTGATTCGAAAGCACCTCGGTGAAGGATTGCATCGATCTGCGAGACGCCGGGATAACCGCTCTCCGCGCCGGTAGCGCCATCCGGTACGTCCCTCATTGTGGCGGTCAGCGCCGTTGCAAGGCTCATTGAGGTTGGCAAGCGTTTTCCGCAGACAACTCTCGGCCCACGCTTACAAGCCGTTTTAGAGCAGATCTCAACTGTTTCGCTTCACCCTTACCCACCTTTCGCTCAAAACGTTGATGCACTTGCTCCCACAGCGGCAGGGCACTAGCGAGGGCCTTTGCCCCAGCGGGCGTCACGGTAACCAGCCTTTCACGCCTGTCTTCCCCAACGTCAACTTGCACGAGGCCCTCGCGTTCGAGTGGCCGCAAGTTTCTTCCAAGAGTGGTTCGGTCCATCGCCATCAGGTCGGCGAGCTCGCTCAGCGAAATTTCACCTACCGCTGACGCTCGCGCGAGCATGGAAAATTGCGTCATACGCAAGCCGCTTGGTCTGAGCACCTCGTCATATGCCTGCGTCAGCGCACGCGTTGCACTGCGCAGAAACGAACAGTTACATTGAAGCAATTCCATCGAACGTCTCCCAGGGTTGTGGCAACTTGGAGCAGTATACGCGCATATGCATCCAGTTCGCTGACCTCCGAAATGACCGGCGCTCATGCAATTTCGCAACCATGCAGGGCTCCGTATTTTCGCAAAAGGCCACGAGCGACTCAATCAAATGACATTGCTTTCTTGAAAGCGACATCGTCAATCCCTTCTGCGTTGAACCCGAACTAAGATAGGACCTTTCGAATATGCTCGCCCGGGAAGGCCGCGATTCACGAGGGCTAAAGTACATCTCAGGAAGATTTCCAAGGTCTGCGTAAGCGAGCCGTACCTCTCAAGCGGCTGTCGCCCATCCCTCTGATGCCGCAGTATCGGGTCCACTCCGAGGCTCCCTAGTTGCGAGGACCACCTCCGTACCAGCCGGAAACGCCTTTTTGTTGCTTCTGACTGTCGTTTTCCATGCGCTTTGGGCCTAGGCGCGCAGCACGTATTCCTCAGCACCATCCACAGCACGAGCTCCACCGGATTACGGGGAGCGAGTTGCATAGCAACAACGGTAATGTCACCTTGACGTCACCTCTTTCTGAACAAGATCAGCTTTTCGGGAAGGCAGTTATCGCATAGCCCCGGCACCTCACGTCCAGTCGTGGGGAGATGCACTGATATGGATCTTCACTACCGCAGGTCAAGCTCTATTTCCAACCCATATCGGATACGACTCAATCTTCAGTTCAGCGGCCTGCAGTCATGGTCCCGGACGCGGGCCCGGGTCAAAGTGCTTCGCCGCGTCCTATCGAAAGGATCTGCGACGACGTCCGAGGAGCCGAAACTGTGCTCGCTCAGCGGTTTGACGTCGAGAGGTTCTACCTCGGTAAGTCTGACCATTTCGTGTCGATCCGTTCACCTTCACTCAACGACGTCCACGTTCCTCCGTAGTTAACGGCGTTGACAATGAGCGTATATACACCCACTATTGCGATGGAAGCACCTCCCGTTACCTAGGAAATGTGCACCGGCGCGCCTCCGACTCTTCATTCGCCGCACGGCCGGTCGACTATCTGGCGACGAATACATCTGTTCGGTACTGGCGCGGGAGGGCACCAAATGCGTATCGCGACGCAACGAGCCCTTACGGGCGGAAACCTCCATGTTGGGCTGGAAGACTGCTTGTTCTAGTGTAGGAAGCGTGGCAAGAACAATGTAGACCAATTCCGCGCGGTTCGGTGACTTCTCAGCGAATTGTTGCTCGAAGCGGCGACGCTGGAGAAAGCCATAACGATGGTTCGCTAGAAGCCGCAGGCAACGGTAGCTTCCAAGTCCAGTAGCTCCACAACTCTGCTCCGCACCGAGCAAGGAGGTGGACGCTTCTCTGGCAATCTCGGAAGGTCAGCCTCAGATGGTGCAGCGAACGCACACTGCGTGTTGTGACCGTGATGACGTTCTCGGCCGCTATCTCGGATAGATGTACGCGATTCACGCAACATATCGGTAACTCCTTAAGACGACATCAAATTTATTGGATCGTGATTATGTCGACGATAATCAGGAGGTGCGCGTCATTGGGGCGTTTGTCCTCTAGAAGCCGCGCCAGGAAATTCGCCAATCCTCCCAAACCGACTTCAGGTACGGTGAGTTCCCAAATCGGAAATTGGCATTTCGACGATGCCTGTGCCCGTCTCTTTGATGTCTTCTGCGAACGCCGAAGGATTGTCCACCTTGCCTATCTATTGCGCGCTTGGCCGCTGACGCCGGAGAGCGGCTCGTCAATCAGCCAGCTACTGTCGGCGTTGCATGAACTGCTTCGCGGACACGCGGAGAGCATGGAGTCCGATGAGACGGCCCTGCTGGTCCTCGCTATTACGCTCGCCGAGCACAGCGGATTGCCGTCCGATGCTTTACCGGCGGCCGGCATGCGCTAAGCGTGGGCGCAGTTGAGTTCATAGCCGTGGAACGTTCAGTATTGCTCTACATAAAAACGATCACGTCCCTGGATTCTCGCCGTCAGACCACTCCGGGCTGTACCCACCTAGTGTCGGGTGGTACATTTCATCGCCGGCATGCTGAGTGAATTCAACGTTTAGACGGTCCTCGTGAAGCCCAAGGACTTCGATACAGCGCCGACAGAGCGATTTCGCGACTTCGAGCCGTAACTCGGCGGGGCGGCCCCTTCGGATGTCGCACATTAGAACCGCGACAGGTTGTGGGCGGCCATCAATCATTCGCCAAACTCCACCGTCCCCGCACTCCCTCACCGCGACACTAATGCGGCGGATGTCGACGCTCATCATGCTTGCATATGTTTCGCAAAGAAGCTGCGCAAGCCGGGCCTTCGCCTCTGACGGGTACTGACCGTTTACATCGAGCTGCAAATATGGCATCTGCCTACGTCCTATAAGTCAGGTTGGAGAAAAAAGGGGAAACGACAGGGTGCAGTCGCCAGCATCCCTATCGTCCCCAAAGTGTTCGCTCATCTAGATACTTACTTCAGCTCACGGCGCGGCCGCAATGATCGATTCGATCGCATTGGCTATTTTCAACAATTGCCAGTCGCCGTGCCTGTGTCCAGCAACCATTAGACCGACCGGAGCTTCGCCTGGACGGTGCACGGGCAGCGAAATAGAACAGCAGTCGAGAAAATTGAAGGGGCCGGTATTCCGTAGCAGTTTCGTCCGAACAGCATCTTCTTCAGCCATACATTCGTCGAACGTCGGGGCAATAATTGAGGTCGTCGGAAGCAACAACGCGTCAAACCCTGATGTAGTGACGTCGAACTCTCGCATGAGGCGGCGACGATGTGAAAGCATCGACAGGTAATCGGCAGCCAGTATCTGTGCCCCACTTCTCACCCGGGCGCTAATGCGGGGATCGTAGTCCGCGCCACGCCGCTCGAGCAGTTCCCGATGCCATGCATATGCTTCTGCTAATTGGATAACGCGGTTGCCATTAAGCGCGTCCACTTCGCGCAGGGCTTTGAAAGAGACTAGTTCTATCCGCGCCCCGGCTTCCGAAATTAGCGCACAGGCGCGCTCAAACGCGCGACCGACTTCGATGTCCAAGTCGTCAAGCACTATTTCGCGGGGCACGCCGAAGGTCAATCCGCGGACACCAATCATGTCCAGAGGTACTGGGGATTCGCCCGAAATGATTGCGTGAATCGCGGCGCAATCAGCCACCGATCGGGCGAGTGGTCCGATCGAATCAAGTGTCGGCGACAGCGGAACCGCTCCTGACAATGGCACCGCGCGCTGACTAGGTTTGAAGCCGACAACGCCGCAAAGGGCAGCCGGCACACGGATAGAGCCAACGGTATCAGAGCCGATCGCGGCGGCGACCATGCCGTCAGCCACCGAAACCGCCGCACCGGACGACGATCCTCCCGGTATGCGATCGCGATCCCACGGGTTCCCTGGCGTGCCAAAATGAGAGTTGAGCCCAACCACGGAGAATGCAAAGGGCGTCATGTTGGTACGGCCAATGAGCACCGCCCCCGACGACCGTAGTCGAGATACAACAGGCGCATCGCATGCGGCTACCGGCATGTCGTCGAGCGCGAGTGCGCCTGCTCTCGTTACTTCCCCTTTAACGTCTAGTAGATCTTTTATTGAGACCGGTATGCCTGCGATTGGCGAGGCCCGGTAGCCCGATCGAAGTAGCGTGTCTTGGGCGACGGCAACGTCTCTTGCTTGCTCACGCCACACCGTTGTAAAGGTGCGAATTCCTTCACCCATCGGATCGTCGATCCTGGCAATGCATAGTTCGACTTGTTCCGAGCTGCTTGCCTGCCCGGCTTCCATCGCAGCCGATTGCGCTAGTACTGTTGCATGTTGACCGTCGTCGTGCGCCCCGCTGTATGCGCTGATTTTAGAATGATGTTTCGTCATGTGGTTCTGTTACAGTTGTCCGGAATTTCGGCCCGGCGTGCGTCAGGCGACACATGGCCCTTACGTTTGACGAATACGCCTGGCACTACACACAACATCGCCACCATTCCTACAAATGAGACTAGCCCGGCGGCAAAAAACATTGCGTTGTAGCCACTGACCTTGACCAGGTATCCGGTGAGCGTAGGGGCCGCGACCGACGAGATGTTCGCAAAAAAGTGCGTCATACCACTGAACGTACCTATGCGGGCGCGCGGGGCCGTATCCAACACCACCACCCAGTAGACCGCATTTGGCAAGGTGTTCAGTGCGTTTGCGATCGTCATTAGCGCGAGAACCCCTGCTGCAGATCCTGCCTTCGGTATCAGCAAAAAGCACATGCTAGCAAGCAACAGGCAGGCGGCGGCGAAGTGGCTGCGTGCAATCCGCAAGTCACCCGTCTTTGTCAAAATCAAATCCGAGAGTCGGCCGCCGATCAAGACCGCAAGACACGAGCCGAGCCATGGGATGATGCCGACGTACGAAAGAGATGAAAGGCTATAGTGGAACTGGTTCTGAAGGTACTTTGGCGTCCATGTAAGCAGCAGAAACGTCACGTAAAGGAACGCAAAGTAGCCGATAGCATTACATACCAATGTGCGACTTGAGAAAAACGAGAGCCAGCCCGGCATTTCTTCGTTTGAGTCCGGCGGGGGCGCTGTCGGGCAGCCTGTTGGCGCATCATGCTGAATCCTCTGGAGTTCGGCGGCATTGACCCAGTGACTCTCGTCTGGACTATCAGTAAACACCCACGCAAATACCGCGATCAGCAAAAGGCTGCCAGCGCCGAGCATCGCGAATGTCATACGCCAGTTGCCAGTAGCGGTAAGCAGTCCGACAGTGATTGGTGCCGCAAGCATTGCGCCAAACGGTGTACTCGCAAGTGCAAAAGAAGAAAGCATTGCACGTTCACTCGGCGCCGCCCATCTCACAATCGTTTTGTTAATGCTTGAGAAGGCGGGGCCCTCACTAAAACCAAAGATGCTGCGCATCACTGCAAACCCGGCAAGAGCGCTGCCTCCAAAGAGTGTTAACCCCAGTTCTCCTGCAATGGCGGTGCCGCCCTCAAATATCGACCAGGCGACTCCTGCAACAATCCAGACCTTCCGGGCGCCCCATCGGTCCAACAAAAGACCACCGATTAGAGCTCCGAGCATGTAACCGTAGCCGAAAAATCCTAGTATCTCACCCCACTGTGCGCTGTCGAATCCGAAAGCTCCGATAATGTGTTCGGACGCGAATGACAGCGCACCCCGATCAACATAGTTCACAGTGGCGATCATGAATAGCAGTCCGACCACCACAAAACGAAAGCGCGTCGGTACTATGGTGTCTCTACCTACGGCGTAACATCTTCCATCCCTTGTTTTCCGCACGAGTTATCCCTTCAGTGTATTGCGTTCCGGGCACATGATAGGGGGGCCGCGACCGCGCATCCAACGATAAATACTCGTGCTAAACGTTACTTGAATTCACATATGCCTCGTCCTCATTTACCTTTGTCAGCACTTCGTGCATTCGAAGCAGCGTTCCGCCAACGCGGGTACAGTCGCGCCGCTGACGAACTAGGCTTGAGCCATGGAGCCGTGAGCCATCACATCAAGAGTCTCGAACAATCGTTAGGCGTGAAGTTGTTCCGCCGCGATGGCCACGTTATGGTGCCCACCGAGGCGGGCCAACGGCTTGCGTTACACGTCTCGGAAGGTATGTCGCGCCTTGCGCAAGGCATCGAAGAAGTCAGAGCGCGCAAACTGCGCTCAAGGATTGTCACGGTCAGTGTTCTACCGGCCTTTGCTGCCAGATGGCTCATTCCCCGGCTCGCGAGTTTGCATCAAAGCAGTCCGGAGATCGAAGTCAACGTACGGGCTTCCGCTGTGCTTGCAGACTTCTCGCACGAAGGGGTGGACGTTGGCTTGCGATATGGGCCTGGAAAATGGGATGGTCTTACGGCGGAGCTTTTATACACCGAGGACATCTTCCCAGTGTGTAGCCCGCAGTTTTTGGAAAAGAACAAACTTAAGGAACCGCGCGACCTACTCAGAGTGACACTTTTGCGCGACCAACGCATACCTTGGTCGGTCTGGTTCCGGCATGTCGGCATTAACGACGATGTGCCGATCGCGGCTGGCTCGACTTATGGCGATGCAGGTTTGCTACTCCATGCCGCGGCTGCGGGGCATGGCGTGGCGCTCGCTCGCAGTGCCCTGGCAGACAACGACCTTAGCGCAGGGTTGCTCGTACGACCATTTCACGAGAAGCTCGCCGCTGATTTTGCATACTATCTGGTTTATCCGAGCGACCGTTCTCTAAGAGAGCCTGCGGCAGCGTTTCGCCAATGGTTGTTCATGCAACTGGACCAAGACCATCTCCGGTAGATTATCGTGCCAAGCTTCCCCGTTAAAGGCAGACTGCGGTTTGAAACACATTCGAGGATACAAAATTCGTGTCTGCAGGACGGTCGCCGCTGGCATGTGCATCAGCGTCGTGCCTTCATTCTTGATCTCTTCGAAATTTGCTGTGTCATCCCAGAGTGCTACCCAATTCTCCATTTTTTCCGCCGCGGGTAGGAGGTCGACCGTCGCAGCGATGTGCGTTTCGCCGTCAAACATAGGCCTTCAGCGCTCGATCGCCGGGCTTATCGATCGCTACTACCCGAAGCCAACCGTCACTGTATCCGCTCACGCTTTCTCTGACAGGCTCACAGCAACAATAGGTATGACGCATCGCTTCGCAAACCCGAGTCGGCTATAGAGTGACACAGCTCGATGATTGTCCTCGCGCACGTGGAGGAACGCTGTGTCCCCGCGCTCCACGATTCCTGCAGTGATCGCAGTTGTTACCATTTCTGCGAAACCTTTCCCCGAATGCGCCGGATCCGTACACACGCTGGCTACCTCGATGTATCCCGGAAATGCGAGCCTCTCACCGGCCATAGACACCAGATTCCCACCCGATTTGATCCCAACATAGCGTCCCATGTCTACCGTGCGACGCTCCATCGGCCCCGGCTTTGCGGTGCTGACCAACTGCAGCATCGCGCACGTATCCGTCTTCGTGAGTGTCAGGACGTCGGCCACGTTGCCACTTGCGCGAAAGCTGTCCAACGTGCATGTCATTTGCACAAACGGGAAATCCCAATGTATCGTCCATCCATCAGGTAGCAGTTCCGGCGCAACCCCAATCAGACCGACCACTTCGTTCCCGGCGAGCCCGCCAAGCGCAAGCCACCCCCTGTCATCGGCAGGATCCGAAAGCGCCGCGATCGGCGATACCTCAGCCAGGTAGCGCCGCGCGCACTCATCGCCCATCGAAATCGACCGGTGGCTGGTGGTCATAGCATGCCAGGCCGGATTATCCAACACATGCGCCAAAATTAAGCCTCCCTTCAAACGGTCAGACTGCGCCCTGCTTCATCGTCTTCCAAAAAGCGCGGCTGTCGGCCAGTGCCATTCCGCGGTCCCAAGCTTGCATCGACACGGGCGCGGAAGCAGCCTAGTGAAAACAAACGTGACTCCTCAGCAATGGCGGCGACGAAGGCTAGCGGTTAGCTCCCTCGACTGCGGCGACCTTTGGCACTGATCCACTGATGCTTGGGCAAGGCACTAGGCCGCGTTGCCGTCGAAGAATTGAACCTTCCCATAAGCTGTTCAACGCTGCTTCAAATCTGTCAGATTCTTCGCAGCTGCGGGGCGTCGCTGACACGCGTCCAGCGTTCTTCTGACCATGCGGATGACATGCTCGGAGTCCCGCGCTATCGCAGCGCGGCTGCGACCGCACGACACCAATACTTGCCACATAATATACAGCTCCATGCCAAGATTGACCCCGCCACCGGGGGCGATCGATTCTCCGATCTGATCGAAACGTGCGAGATCCAAGTCACGCTGTCGGCATAGCGCCTGGTGCAATTCTCCGAACCGTCCCGCCGCCTCCGTCGACAGCTTCAATATCGGGTCGCCAAGAATCGCATCATTAAGCACGAACTCCCGTTGTTGTAGGAAGTAATTCATCACTAGGCGTTCGGGGCGCTGATCAGAGCGCAGAAGCAGACCGGTCATCTCCCTATTGCGTTGCTCGCATAGCTTTTGCGCATAGGTCATCCAGACATCGTTCTTCGCCCCAATTGCCCGATAGATTGACATTTTGTAGGTACCAGCTTCCCTCGCAATTTCATCCATCGTGGCGCCATGCAGGCCAGCTCGATAAAGGAATGGGCCGATCCTCTCGATCATTGATTCCCGTTCTTCGGCTGCATCACGACTCTGCATACTGGCGTTTCCTCGGCTACATCTCTGCTTTTCAACTAACATCGCACGGTGCGCGTGGACCCGCGAACTTGCCATGGCCGTCAACGGCATCGAGGACGGGCTCCTCGGTTCGATTTGCCCATCAATGGTGGAATAGTCGGCGCCTCCCTTCGCGGGATCCACCGTCTGCACGATGGCACGGCGCAGCCGGAGCCCAATCGCAGATCAGTTTCGGCGCGACAATGCTGTTATAATACGTGCATATACACGTTCATGTAAACCTTATGGGGTGGTGACCCCTGCCCGCGTCGGCGGGTCCGGCATTCGCCGCGGGATCTTCTGACGAGCTTTTCCACAGACACCAAGAGCACTATTTCGGCGCCGTTATGTTCAACCGTTTTCAGGCAATGGTTGTATTTACCAGGATCGTGGAGACCAACAGTTTTTCTCGGGCCGCGGTCTCTTTGAATCTCCCTCGCGCATCGGCCTCGAATATCATCAAGAGCCTCGAGGCTCATCTCGGGGTTCGTCTCCTGTACCGAACGACGCGCCGCATAAATTTGACCGCAGAGGGCGCGCAATACTATGAGCGGTGCGTTCAGATCCTTTCTGAACTGGAGGAAACGGAGTACGCGCTAACCAGTGGCGCGAGTGGGATTCACGGCACCCTGAGGATCAACCTGCCGCCGGCGATTGGCAGAACCGTCATCGTGCCGCGAATCCATGAATTTTGTAGCACGTACCCCCAAGTGGACCTTCGAATCGGCTTCAGCGACAGACGCGTCGACCTTGTTCATGAAGGCGTAGACTGCGCAATCCGTGTAGGGCTGTTGGAGGACTCCAGTCTGATAGCCAGGCCGTTCGGGCACATGGAAATGGTAACCACGGCCAGCCCGAGATATATACAACGGCATGGCTGTCCTCTCGAAATCGATGACCTTCCACGGCACTTGGCCGTCCATCTGCTTTCCGGATCCGGAAGGAACCTTGACTTCAACTTCGTTCGCAATGGTCATGCTGCTGAAATCCGCATACAAGGGACCGTTGCGGTCAGCGACGTTGATGCGTACATCAGATGCGGACTTGACGGAATGGGGCTGATCCAGGCCCCCGCTTTCATGGTTAGAGAGTACTTGCGAACTGGCGAACTGCTGGAGGTGATCTGCCATCACCGACCGCGACCAATTCCAGTTTCAGCGATATATCCCGCAAACCGGCACTTGTCGTCGAAAGTACGCGCGTTTGTCGAATGGGCTGGGAGTCTTTTTGAAAACTACTTGAAACCTCCGGTTAACGCGGTCCACCGGAAACGCACTGTGACTTCACTTCTCGGGGGTATGCCGACTCCGTACGGCACCGATGCGGACACCAGAACCCCCGTCACCTGAAAGGCTTGCAAGCCTGTACCGCTGATCAAGCGCTTACCGTCGAAACGCGGGACGATGACAGGTGACGCTGCTTCGGACGCGGAATCGCCGGAAGGAACTAAGTCCGATTCCAGCTAGTGAATCCATCCCAACACCGAGCAGCGTCACATCACTTTCGAAAGAGCTGCAACGCTTGTGCATTCAGCGCGGTTTTTTCGTCCGCCTGCCCCGCAATGGTCAGGCCGAAACCGACGGTGGCCGCACGAAGCCAATGACCTGTTCGACACGTCGCGCGAGAGTCAGCAGTGCTTTGTCACTTCCACTGCTTGCGTCCAGCTCGAGCCCGAGCGGTAGGCCATTCTGCGTCAGCCCCATAGGAATCGATATCCCCGGCAGTCCAGCAAAGCTAGCGGGATAGGTGTTCCTCGACAGGAAGACATCGTTTACCGTCCGACCCGCAACCGTATATTGCCACTGCTCAGCAATGGTCGGAGCGGCGCATAGAGTTGTTGGAAACACCATCGCATCTGCGCGAGCAAAAACCTGATTGTCAAAGCGGCGTCGGACTTCCGGCCGACGCCGGAAGAGAGCGTCTTTGTAGGCGACGTCCTGCGTGTAGCCCGCGCCCGTTGTCAAAACAAACCGTTGCCAGCGAGCTTTAATATGTGGCTCTAGCCCATCGTAGATTTCTTCGAACGTAAGGGGGATTTTCTGGTCTCGCAGGAACGCCGTTACATCGGGCTGGGTATCATGAAAGAACAATGCCCAGTTAGCCTCCTCGACCATAAGGCCGAAATCTTTGCCAAGATCGACTTCGACGATACTGGCTCCCGCATCTTTCAGTTTAGAGATCGTGTCGTTGAAGACCTTTTCCACTTCCGCGTCCGCGCCGTCGAGATAATAGTGACGTGCGACTGCGAGTCTCGTGCCCCGTAAGCCTGCAGGAAGCCGTTGTGGGGCGGAGTAATTTCCCGTCGCGATCGAGTCTAGGAGATCGCAATCAGACACCCGCCTTGCTATCGGACCGGTGGTATCCAATGTGTTTGAGATCGGCGCGACTCCACTTCCGGACCATCGGCCGGGTGTCGGCTTGAAGCCAACGACGCCGCACAGAGCAGCAGGAACGCGAATTGACCCGACTGTGTCCCCACCCAGAGCTGCCGGGACCAGTCTAGCGGCCACGCTAGCCGCTCCGCCGCATGACGACCCTCCGGTAATGTGAAGCACGTTGTACGGGTTCTTCGCCTGCCCGTAATGACCGTTGAGACCGGTGAGACCATACGACATTTCGACCAGGTTGTTCTTTCCGAGCACAACGCAACCTGCATCTTTCATAGCAGTCACGACCTTTGCGTCCGTCGCAGGCTTGAAGTCACGCGCCACGGCTGTCCCGAAGCTGGTAGGCAGGTCCATGGTCAGGTAGCTATCCTTAACGCCAATAGGCAGCCCTGGAAGTGCGCTTCTCTTCCCCGCGAGACGCGCCCTGTCGGCTGCTCGCGCTGCCGACAGTGCTTTGTCATCGTCGACGGTGATGAACGCATTAAGGGACGCGAATCTATGCGTACGTTCGAGCAAGACCTCCGTGTACCGCTCCGAGGTTAGTCGCTTGGTGTTGATCGCGCGCGCCGCCTCGAACAAGCTAGCTTCGTGCACTTGCGATACGTCTACCGACGACCCTGCGGGCCCGATAGCAGCGGCAGCGTACGACATACTGGGCCCGACCGCTGTGCTGAGCAAAACTGCTGATGTATCTCTTACGAAGCGACGTCGGGCAGGCGAATCGATCGTGCAAGGCTCATTCGGCTCGTCGTGAGTTGGTACTGGGATGGTCCGGGTCATTTTCATGTGATGGCGCCTGAGTTGACAGTTGAATGCGGCGGGCTACTGCAAGTCGTTGGGCTTTTCGCGATTCCAGTGTGACACCGTCAAGATTAGATGTCAACGGAGAACCGGTATCCGAGCGGATTAGCCGAACGGTCTGGTGTCCTGAACATGCAGCCGCTGACGTAGGCATCGCGTGCGCAAGGGATGTCGTGCTCATGCACCGCGGACAGAGGACTATTGTCGGTTGCGCCTGCGCTACAGAGATGCCGTCGCTCGCCACGTCAATATCTGAGCCCCGCTACACGGGCGGCTTTTCGGCGACCATTGACGTCACGTTCAGCAACGATTCGGTCTATCTCTGATATCAACATGGAGGCAGCAACGGGCTTGTGAAGGATCGCGTCACAGTACAGAAATGCAGGTGGACTTGGGTCATCCGAAACAAGGATGAAAACAACTTCGGCAAGTCGCGTGTCGTTGCGCAGGGAATAGCACAAGTCACATCCCGACATGTCCGGCATCTTGCGGTCCGCCACTACGACGTCGACCTCATTAGCGCGCAGAATGCCCAACGCGGCTTTGCCATTCGCAGCACAAAATGTTGAATAGCCGCGCATCTCGCACATGGCCTGCCATGACACGGCTGAGCCCCTCTCATCTTCCACCATCAGCACTGAAAGCACGACAGCCTCCTTAACATACGATCTTGGAACGAGACATCAGCTATCACTGTTCGTATGCGATATCGAACGCGCGGAACGCAGATTCGCTGAATCCCATTGCAGCAGTTAATCGTCTTTCGATGCTGCCGCTGGCTGGACACAGCACTGCTGCAGGCAGACATGATTCTTCTCTCTTTCGACGTTCGAAAGGCAATTGGCGAGCTTCCAGTTCATCACATCGCCTGAGGCATCGCCTCTTTGATCTAGCGGGGATTCAACCTCCTAACTCTGCACGATCTCCGTCATCGGCAGAGGGATGCGCCGTCGCCGCGGTCGACCGACCGGAACATCGAATTAAAAATAGCAAACGCAAGGTCAGGCCAGGCTACGAACGCATATTCCATCGCCGTTCGATGCGTAGTCAGAGAGCGCCTCTGTTCTTCCGAACGATCAGACCACGCCTCCTCCCAGAGACAGAAAGGGGTAATCCGTATAGCCTCCAGCGTGGCCGCCATAGAAAGTCGCCCTGTCATAGCGATTAAGGCGTGCGTCGCATTTGAGTCGCAATGGCAGGTCTGGATTTGCAATAAATAGTCGACCGAACGCTATTGCGTCGGCGTGGCCGCTTGCGATCGCAGCCAACGCCCCATCGCGCGTATAGTTGCCAGCAGCGATAAGCACCCGAGGCCAAATCGGGCGGAAAAGCTGAGACGCCGAAGGAACGTCCTTGTGATCGACCTCCGCCTGGCCCGCCCCACTTGCTCTCGGCTCGACCAGATGCAAATACGCCAGACTGAGGCTTGCGAGCCGTCGAATGAGATATGTGTATAAAGAGACCGGATCAGTTCCGCCACTATCGTTCGCGGTTCCGAACGGCGACAGTCGAATACCGACTCTGTCTTCACCCCACACGTCGGCAACCGCTTCGGCGATCTCAATCGCAAAGCGGCACCTATTCTCTACCGACCCACCATATGCATCTGTGCGTTGGTTAGTCCTGTCATGAAGGAATTGTTCAATGAGGTAACCATTGGCCGCATGGATCTCTACCCCGTCAAAGCCCGCTGCCATCGCATTTCTGGCAGCGTTAACGAAGTCCTGAACTACAGCAGCCACTTCTTTCGTCGATAGGGCACGAGGCTCCTCGTATGGCACGCGTTGGAAGTCAGCCGACATTCCATAGCCGCTCGCTGCGATCGCAGAGGGCGCGACTGGACGAGCGTCACGTGGCTGATGAGAGCGATGCGAAATTCTTCCGACATGCCACAGTTGTAAAAAGATGCGGCCGCCCTTCTGGTGTACGGCATCCGTCACTTTTTGCCACCCAACGACTTGCTCCGAAGTGTAGACTCCAGGTGTCGCCGGCAGTCCGTGCGCAGTCTCTGAAACAGGCGATCCTTCTGAAATTATCAATCCGCCAGCTGTCGCCCGCTGTCCATAGTACTCGGCGTTCAGTTGGTGCGGGGTGCGTCCGGGATCCTTCGCACGCATTCGCGTCAACGGTGCCATGACGACCCGGTGCTCAAGCTGAATGTTGCCGACCCTGAGAGGAGAAAAGAGCTGACATGGCATCTTAGGACTCCGTTGTTTCTTAAGCGAATGCAACATGCTGAGGATTTTCACACGTATGCCGAAAGCATGATGCGAGTATATACGCGCATTATTGCAATCACAAGCCGATCATCGACATGTGCGAGGGATCGTCGGCTCGCGGCGCAATGGACAGCAAGGACTGGTGATGGCTCGTAATAATGAGGCTAGCGAGTTGTGTCAGTTAGGGACCTTGGAAGGCGAGCTGTCGGGCTGCCGTCAGTCTTTCGAACCGTCGGACTCCTTGCAAGTTTGTCTGCGCTGCCGCTAGCCGGAAGACGCGAACAACAGCATCGGGGATTAGCAATGACAAGATGGGCACTTTGCATATGGGCGATGCTGTGGAAGTCTGTTTGCCACGGCGCATCATTGCGGACAGAGTATGCCGGGAGATAACGGAATGTACGCGCACCTTGTCTGCGGATCATGCATCCCGTCGGTTGAACTCGGCGCGGACCGAATATCGGGCAGCGCGCGGTCAGTTGGAAGAAGCGCCTTCCAGACGGCACAGCCATGCCTTGGATAGCAGGTGGAGGATTGCACGTAGCGAAGTACGCCGCCAACGTAGCGCATGACGACCTGCAATGCTCAGAGGGAAACTTGAACGAGCGGGCTGGGACCTCTGCGCTAAGCGCCTGCGCTGTTCATCGCGCGGGGAGCAGAACCTGAACGAACTGCGCGCTCCTCGCCGGCGACTGCGGGTACGTCCTTGCGCACCAAAACTTTGAAGGGGATCCTTCCGGAGCATCAGCACGCGCCTCAAATCCCTCAGTCGCGCGGTTCTCCGGCAAGAAGGAGAGCTGCTTCGATGCCCGCCTCAAGGATTTGCTTCGCCCTTGCGACGCTTGGGACCGCCCGCGCCAATTGGAGGGTTCCGACCATTAGACCAAAGATGGCTGTCGCTCGACGATCGGCGCGATCAGAATCGGCCTCGGGAAGCAATGCAGCCAATGTTGACACGAAGCAATGCAGCCCGTGCTCATAAACCGCCCGGGTTGGATCAGACTGCCGTGCGATCTCGGGGAGCAAAGCCGCCGACGGGCATCCGGATGAAGGATCTGCCCGATGAGCCTGATTAAGATAGCTCCGGATTACTTCCTCAAGGCCAGCGCCCATTTCAACATTCTCTTCGAGGCTCTGCTGCCGTTCCGCGAGGGCACTACTTACCGCCTCTCGGACAAGCGCGTCCTTGGAATCAAAGTGCGCATAGAACGCGCCGTTGGTTAGGCCTGCCGCTCCCATTATGCCGCTGATGCCAGCACCGCAAAGCCCTTCCCTACGAAAGCATTTCGAGGCAGTCTCGAGAACATGCTGTCGAGTCGCGGCTTTATGACCTTTTTCAAAACGCATCTTCTCTTCCTAGGTGCGCGCAGCCGTCAGCTTGCAGCCGCCTCCAACAAGGTTTGGAGGTCGCGATCGAGTTGACGAGCCACAATATTGACTTCTTCGTTGGCGAACTGGCCGAAAACCGAGGCCGGACGATCGTATTCGAACGTGGCACCGCGATCACCGCTGTCGTGTAGCAACACGCGAATAGGCGCATATAGCCCGGCAGATAATTGATGACGAGTCATCTTCGATGCGGTGAGCGGATTGCCAATATCGTACTGTATTGACCGGTGGCGCAGACCAGCAATCGCCAGCAGCGCTCCGTGGTCACGCTGCCCGAAAATTGTTAGCGGAGGGGATGCTAGCAGTTCTTGCAGTGCGCGCGTGCTTTCACCGTACCTCAGGAGAGTAAAGATGCCGTCATCGATTTGGGGCGCCAAGCTCTCTAGCTTGGCTCGCACGTCATCGAAGGCATTCGTCGATCTGATGGTGACATGCTCGATTGAAATCGTATGGGTGTAACACGTTGCATTGGCCATCTGTTGATCCTCGGTTCAATGGTGTGAGGGTAGCCCCTTTGCTCAGAAAGGGGCGGCGGCATTAAAGCGTCGGCGGCACAGTGCCCAAGATGCGTTCGATATGGCGACTAAGGCTCAGAAGCGCCCGGTCGCTACCCAACGGCGCGTCGAGCTCCAGACCAATCGGAAGACCGGCGTGAGAGAGGCCCGCCGGTAGGCTAATACCCGGTAGACCTACGCTGCTGGCCAACAGAGTGTGATTCGCCAAAGCGAGCGTGCTGACTTCCTGGCCGGCAATGCGAAGCCCCTCTTGATCTCCAATCAAAGGCGCCGTGCAGGGTGTGGTCGGCTGCAGAATGGCAATGGCCCCCTGACTAACGAACGCCTGATTCAGCCTGCGCTGGATCTCCGGACGACTCACACTGAGTGCAACCTTGTAGTCTTGCAAAGATGTAGCACCGGGACCGCTCGGCAGCACCATGTATTCCCATGCTTGGCGAAGCTGCGGCTTCAGGCCCTCGTAGATCTCGGCGAACGTAGTCGGGATACCATGCGAACGCAGAAAGTCCGAAATGGCGCCTTGCGTCTCGTGGGCGAAAATTCCCCACGTAGCTGTCTGGACGAGTGAATTGAAATCTTCCCCGAGATCAATCTCGAACACCTCCGCGCCGGCGTCCTTCAACTGGCGTACCACCTCGCGGAATTGCTCCCCGACTTCCGGGTCCACCAACTCCAAAAACTGTCGGGGCGCGAACGCCAGCCGAGCTCCGACGAGGTTGGAGTTCCCCTCAACGGACTCGGTAGTCTGATCGCCGGTCACGACTTGGTCCAACAGCATGCAATCCTCAACGCTACGCGCGAATACACCCGTGGTGTCGAGAGTGTGTGAAATCGGTGCGACGCCGTTGCGAGGCCAGCGTCCCGTCGTCGGCTTGAACCCGACGACGCCGCACAGAGATGCTGGAACACGGATGGATCCGACTGTATCGCCTCCCAAGGAGGCGGGCACTATCCCGGCGGCCACTGAGGCCGCGGAACCGCTTGACGACCCACCCGTAACACGCTCCAAGGCGCGCGGGTTCTTGACTTGGCCGAAGCACTCGTTATGACCGGTCAGCCCATAGGACATCTCTACCAGATTGTTCTTGCCGAAGACGAGAGCTCCTGCGTCTTTAACGGCGCGGACTGCATCGGCGTCCTCGGTGGGGACGAAATGCGCCAGGCGTTCAAGGCCGATGCTTGTGGCCAGCCCGGCCGTCAAATAACTGTCCTTGATCCCAACGGGGACGCCCAGTAGGGGAGCCTCTACTCCTGCGGCGCGCGCCTTGTCCGCGTCTCTCGCGGCCTGAAGCAACGCATCTTCGTCAATGGCGATGAAGGCATTGAGGTCGGCATGCGCTCGAGCCTGATATAGCAACGCGCTGGCATACGACTCTGAGGTCATATCACCGCTGCGTATCGCGTCGGCAGCTGCAGCGAACCCGAGTGAGGCGAACTCCAGCACTCGTGATCCAGAAGTTTCAGTTGAAGCTGCGATGTTATCGTTCATATGTCCTCACATAAATAGGTGACGCAGTAGTACGGACCTCGACAAGAAGCTCGTCACGACCGATGTCATTACGATCATAATATAGAAGTATGAGCGTAATGCAATACTTTTTGACGACTGTCGCTAGGCGCGGCCAGTGCCATCAATTCCGCATCAAAGGTTTCACCTGGTGATGTGCGATGACGATATCTATCGCGAACATTTGTCAGTAGCCGGGCCGGAACAAAGCAAGCTCGTGAGGGCAACGCGAAGAAAACCCGGTCAGCCAGCACCGGTTGCTGCAGCAAGAATGAAGAGATTGCCCGTGGCCGTTCTCACAATAGGCTTTCCAAGCTACTGGAATTGAAAGGAGGATGTGGGCCACTTGAGCCGACCTCAGACTGATCCGCCATCGCCACGCGCTGGAGCAGAATTGCAATCGGATTGCTTCAAGTAGGTCTCAGGACCAGCAGCCCGGCCTCGGCTCAAGCGCCGCGTCGTGTAGTTGTCCATTTAAGTACTTGTGGCGGCAATTCTTTCTCGCCCACACTGACTGTGACGCGTGGCGCCCGGTCCCATCAATGATATGTGCCCGGAGCCGCTGCGGTCTGAATGCGAATGTCGACGTTGTTTGAACGTAGGAGTGCCGCTTTTGCCGCAGCAAAATTGGTTCCGTGCGACCGTTGTTGTCCTGCGGGATAGAAATCGTGGGGCCGATCTGCCGTGAATAGCCGGAGGGCGAGAATAGCGACAAAGTATCCACTAATGGTCGTAGCCGCGTCGGCGTACTCCCGCAAAGCGACGGTGGCAAAACGCGATGCCATCTCATTCTTCATGCCTTGGCTCAACACCGGCTCCGTAAGTGCGCCCCTCGCCATCCAGGACGATACCAAACTTGTGCAACCTAAAGGGTCATTAACAGCGAGGTCAACGGAGCGCATAAGCGCGCGGACAAAGTCCTTATCGACACTGGGTTCGAATTCGGTTAATGCCGATTTGACTCGGGGCAGGATGCTGGAAGACACTTCGGAGTAGCTTATCGCAAAGCTCGCGAGGCCCAAAACGGCATCGAAGGTAGTCAGACAGTCGGTCGAATGCTCCAGCCGTGCGAAGTACACATCCACAGCTGCCGGTCCCATCCACGTCGCGGCTAAAGCGCTCTGGATCGCCGGGACCAGCATCCGCTCCCGGGACAGAAACAGTGACGGCGTCCACGTCTTGAGCCGTGGAAGCCTCGCCAGTTCCCGAAGCCAGGGTGCACCAGTCGCCGTGCTCGAGAGTGACATCAGCAGTCTCAACGACGATACGACATTGTGGTAATTGCTAACGGCTGCCGTCTGGTGCGTTGACCTCAACTTAACCTGTCGTTGAATGGAATATCGGGTTTCATCGACAGCCGCCGCCATAGCGGCTATCCATTTGTAGGCACTGGCGGCAAGCAAATGCCTCCACCGGAATAGATCCGAGAAGTCCTTGCGGGTAAACGTCTGCGGTGAGCCCAGAGCGCGAACTAGTGGGTTCTTGGGGGCCGATAGATACCCCTGCTTCGCTAAGAATTCAGCCAGTCCCTGTCTGACCTCTCGAGGACAGTCCTCAAGGACGGTGACCGACAAACAGTCCGTGGCGGCATCGATAAGCGGGACGCTGTTCACTCCGTGCCGGCTGGCAATGAGTCCCGGCCCACTTCTGGAGAAGACCAACCCTCGATCACCGGCTCGGTACGTGAAGTCGGAGTCACCAATAAGCAGGCCCCACAACCAGGGGTTCTCTTCCAAGCCTGAAGCAATCGCCACACGCTCGGTCATGACATGCTGTGCCTCCTCGAGCACAGCACTAAGGCTCTGGCTCACCATATTTTTTGAGTCCACTCGCGGTTCGGTGCAAACGGGATGATCGTAGCGTGCCGGGGCCACAGGTACCAACCTAAGCTACGACGAAATAGGTCAATCGTGCTGTGCTGCGGGGCGCGCGCATGCCGCCTTGGTTACGGCTCGCAGTGGTCGCGCGCACCTTTGCCGCAACGTGGATCTGCCGCTTAAGGTGCCGCTCATACCGCATTGGTTCGACGGTAGCGACTGGCGCCATACAACGCCGGGCGACCCGAAGCTCACCTGCAAGATATTGTGCGCATATACACCTTGTGTCAACCGCATCTTCCTCTTCACAAAGTCCGACGGGCCCATCGCCATCGCCCTGCGGTCGCCACGATTCTAAGGACGAACCAAATCGCCTCCTAGAAGAAGTGCAATACATCGCATACCGCACGACCAATGCGCGGGAGGGTCGCTTTCACCCGCGATCCTGACAGCGGAGCCGGGTCCGGAAACACCGGTGGTCGTCTCGTCGCGCCTGAACACAATAGTTATTGCGGCTTCCATCGCGCCCGGGAAGGCTTGCCAACTTTGCAGTAACGGGCCGCCTGTTGCCTAACGCAGCACCGAGCTTGCCGCGACCGGGACGATTTTGCGGAAAAGAGAATCGCTACGGAAGTTCGCATGAACGCCCTGCGCGCCCGCCTACAGACCTCGGAACACGCAGTGATATGCGCGTATTAGTCAGTGGGGCCAGCCTCTCAGGGACAGCCGCAGTCAGTTATGTGAGTCCTTGCGTCAGTTGTGAACGAGATGTCGCACCGGTGCAATAGCGGCAGTTTGACAATAGTCTTATATGCCCGTAATATGGCTACTCTCACGTTCAACTTCGAGCCAACCATGGCGGAATCCGGGCCGGCAATTCAACCGGGCGTTTGTAACAACACAGCTCTACGCAAAGCCGCACGGCGTGTAACGCGCTTCTACGACGCCTGCATGGCTGAGACCGGTCTACGCGCAACGCAATACACTATCTTAAGTCTGCTTGCGTCCCGAGGGCCTACGACAATGGCCGTGCTCGCCGACCTGTTATCGATGGATCGGGCTACCATGGGGCATAACCTACGGCCACTGGAGCGCGACGGCCTGATCGCGATACGCGTCGGTCGTGAAGACAGACGTGAGCGGGAGGTCGCATTGTCCCAAGCTGGCAGGAGCGCGGAAGCAAAAAGCAAGCCGTCATGGCAGAAGGCGCAGGCTTGTTTCGAACAGGAATTTGGCAAGGACGACGCCTTGGCAATGCGCAGGCTAATGTCACGTATCGCGGCACTGGAGTTGTCTAGTTAGCGCCCTCGCCTGCCGCGAACTATCAGACATCATGTGATGAGAGTAACCCGTGCTCTCATCGACAAAAAACATCACAATACGGGCATATGAGGCTTGTTACTATGAACACTGGACCTTCAACCGCACGGCACAGAATCGCCAGTGCTGTTTGCTTCGCGTTACTTTTTGCCATGACTCCGGCCCGTGCAGGCGCAGGTGCATTGAGCCCGCGTGACATGCAGGAGATTCGAGAGCTCTTTTCAAGCCAAACCAAAGCCGAGACCGACCACGATCTCGCCGCGCTGAATGAAATGTTCGCGTCTGGTTATCCGGGGCAACCCGACCCGGTCTCCTTTGTGGCCCGCGCATATCGTTTCTGGGGCAAGGACGCCGTCATTGCACATTTCCAAAACGCCTTCGCGGGAACGTGGAGCGTAGAACCGGATGAGGCCGCGGTTCGCCTGATCCCGCTTAACGACGAGACAGTGCAAATCTATGCACCCACCCGGGTGACCATCGGCGCGCTTGGCAAACCCGCCGCGACGTCGGTCTTCCTCATCAACGAGTTCGCGGTTCGCACGCCATCAGGTTGGAAGATTGCCGCCGTGATCCCAGTACCCGCACAATAAGGGGAAATGATTATGGGTGCGCGTAAAGTCGTTGCTTCGCTAGTTGTTGCCACGTTGTTTGGCGCCACCGATGGACCCGCATTCGCGGCGCCGCCACATCAGTTCACCGAGGCTGACCGGGCACAGGTCAAAGACGTGCTTCTACGGCAGGCCGCTGCGGCTTCTGCGCACGACATAGCCGCATTCGAGCAGGTGTTGGCTCCCGTCCCGCCGGGCCACCAGGACCCCATCGTCATGGTAGCTCGCGCCTATCAGTTTTGGGGGAAGACTGCTCTCATTGAACATTTCAACGAGACGTTCAAGGGCGTATGGAAATTTGAGCCAGACGTACAAGCGATCAAAGTCATTCCCCTCACGCCTGATGTTGCACAGATCTATGCCCCCACACAGATCACGCTTGGCGCCTCCGACGCCTCCGCGAGAACCGCGCCATTTCTTGTCTATGAAGTAGCCGTCCGGACGCCCGAGGGCTGGCGGATAGCCTCGATTGTGCCAGTTCCTGCCCGCTAACCTTATCTCAAGGAGCGCACCCATGAAAGCTGCTGTCTACTACCAGAACGGCGGGCCTGAGGTATTTCGTTACGAAGATGTCGCGGACCCTGTCTGTGACCTAAACGATGCCATCATCAGAGTGGAATCAATCGCAATCGAGGGTGGCGATCTGATAAACCGCGAATTTCGGCCACTTGCGAGCATTCCACACATCGTTGGCTATCAATGCGCCGGCACCGTGGACTTGGTAGGCAGCGAGGTGCTTGATCGGCGCGTCGGGGACCGAGTTGTGGCTGTCCTCCCTTGGGGGTCCCACGCGGAGTATGCAGTGGCACCGGCAGCCGACACGTGGAATATCCCCGAAGGTCTTTCCATCGACATGGCCGCCGCGATCCCCGTCGCCTGGGGCACCGCCTACGAGTGCCTGTTCACCGCTGGCAGCCTGGAAAACGGCAACACGGTACTAATTCATGCAGGCGCGGGTGCGCTGGGACTTGCGGCAATTCAACTCGCCAAGCGCGCCGGCGCCAAGGTGTTTGCGACCGCGTCCGACGATTCGCGCCTCAATCAGTTGAAAACCTTCGGCGTGGACATAGGCATCAACTACAAGGTTGACGATTTTGTAGGGAAGGTAATGTCACACACAAGCGGGCGAGGCGTTGATCTCGTTGTTGACAGCATCGGGGGAAAAACTCTTGCCAGCAGCATCCAGTCGTTAGCATATGGTGGCCGAGCCGTCACTGTTGGCGTCTCGGGGCGGGACAGTGAAAAGCTCGACCCTGTGATGCTGTGGAGAGGTAACAAAAGCCTGCACGGTGTTTACTTTCCAAGTTGCCTGGATACGGACCATCAACGCGTGCACGACCGGGTGGGCGAGATACTCGAGTTGGCCGCAAGAGGCGAAATCACCGTGGTCATCGATCGCGCATTTCCGCTAGAGTTCGCGCAGGAGGCGCACCAGTACGTAATGAGCCGACGTGCGTTTGGACGAGTGCTGTTGCGCCCGTAGTGGCGAAATTAACCTGTAGCGACTGCCGTGATCGCTGCGATGAAAGTGCACGTCAGCGTTCGGGCCGCTTGGCTGCTAGAAGCTGACACCTTGCGCGCTTCATAATGGGATTTTTCCGCCATTTGCGTCGCCCAGAGGCCACGTAGCGACGCAACATCGGTCACTCCGCGCCGATCTATTGGCAAAGTTAGCCATCGCCTCCCCCTCCCAACGCCCGATGCCTACGCCGCCTGACGCGTGGGCCGGAACAAGCTGCGGATCGCTCGGGATCCCCGCGGAGATCGGCGTCGCATTGAAGACAGGACGGAACCGGTACATGGTCAGGGAAACGGCGCAAATGACACCGCGCGGCTTTTGTCGCGGAGGAATCAACAAGCCATCTATCAGAACTGACCACGGATCAGTCGACCGCCTTCACCATATCTTCGATCACCTTCTTGGCGTCGCCGAACACCATCATCGTCTTGTCCATGTAGAAGAGGTCGTTGTCGAGCCCGGCATAACCGGCCGCCATCGAGCGCTTGTTCACAATGACAGTGCGTGCCTTGTAAGCCTCGATGATCGGCATGCCCGCAATCGGCGACTTGGGATCGTTCTTCGCGGCCGGGTTCACCACGTCGTTCGCGCCGAGCACGAGCACCACATCGACCTGGCCGAACTCGCCGTTGATGTCGTCCATTTCGAACACCATGTCGTACGGCACTTCGGCTTCGGCGAGCAGCACGTTCATATGGCCAGGCATCCGTCCGGCCACCGGGTGAATCGCGTACTTGACCTCAATGCCCTTCTCGACGAGCTTGTCGGTCAACTCCTTCAACGCATGCTGCGCGCGCGCCACCGCAAGGCCGTAGCCCGGCACGATCACGACCGTTTCGGCGTTGCCGAGCATGAACGACGCATCGTCGGCGGAACCGGATTTCACCGGACGCTGCTCGGCCGAACCGCCCGCTGCCGCCGCGCCCGCCTCATTGCCGAAGCCGCCCAGAATGACGTTGAAGAACGAGCGGTTCATCGCGCGGCACATGATGTACGACAGAATCGC
>Ga0055529_1000393_pt1 | contig 46817 bp, 41 predicted proteins | sample AraplaCol_mCL_r2_FD_55007 | JGI IMG/M metagenome (GOLD analysis project Ga0055529, IMG submission 55007) | Arabidopsis root microbial communities from North Carolina, USA - plate scrape CL_Col_mCL_r2 | ecosystem: Host-associated > Plants > Roots > Endosphere | place: USA: North Carolina...
TGGCGATGGGCAGGACAAGAGGAGATCATGAGTCAAGCGATCAGGGAGGTCGAGTACGATCGGCCGCAAGGGGCTGCCTGCGGCGTCGGGCAGGCGTGGGCGCGCGTGCCCGAGACGCCCTCCAAGGCGGAGCGCGCCGCATTGAAGGAGCGCATCCGCGCCCTGCTCGAGCGCGAGAAGGCCGTGCTTGTCGCGCACTACTACGTGGATCCCGAGCTGCAGGAGCTTGCCGACGAAACCGGCGGCTGCGTGGCCGATTCGCTCGAAATGGCGCGCTTTGGCCGCGACCACCCGGCGCGCACGCTCGTGGTGGCGGGCGTGCGCTTCATGGGCGAGACCGCGAAAATCCTGAGCCCGGACAAGCGCATCCTCATGCCCGACCTCGAGGCTACCTGCTCGCTCGACCTCGGCTGCCCGGCCGAGGCATTCTCGGCGTTTTGCGATGCGCACCCGGACCGCACGGTGGTTGTCTACGCGAACACGAGCGCGGCCGTGAAGGCGCGCGCGGACTGGATGGTCACGTCATCGATCGGCCTGGAGATCGTTGCCGACCTGCATGCGAAAGGCGAAAAGATTCTCTGGGGGCCGGATCGGCACCTGGGCAGCTACATCCGGAAGAAAACCGGCGCGGACATGCTTCTGTGGCAGGGTTCGTGCCTGGTGCACGACGAGTTCAAGGGCATCGAACTCGATCTGCTGCGCGCCGAGCACCCCGATGCCAAGATTCTCGTGCACCCCGAATCGCCGGAAAGCGTGGTCGCGCTCGCCGATGTGGTCGGCTCGACGACGCAGTTGATCGATGCCGCCGTCAAGCTCGATGCGCAGCGCTTCATCGTTGCGACCGACCTGGGAATTTTGCACAAGATGCGTCTTGCCGCGCCGGGCAAGATCTTCATCGAGGCGCCCACGGCGGGCAACAGCGCCGCCTGCAAGAGCTGCGCGCATTGCCCATGGATGGCCATGAACGGTCTTGCGAACCTCGCCCAAGTGCTCGAGCGCGGCCACAACGAGATCCATGTGGACGCTTCGATCGGCCAGCGCGCGCGCCTGCCGATCGACCGCATGCTGGCGTTCGCGGCCGGGCGCAAGCGCCGCGTGCAGGCGAGCGGCGATCTCGCGCGCGACGGCGCGCTGTTCTCGCAGGTGGGAGCGGCGTGAGAGGCAAGCCCCGATCGCCGGGCGGCCGCTGACGTGCGCGCGGCGGATTTCTTTGTGCGTATCGGCTAGTCGCCGCGACCGGGCGCAAGCACGGTGGGCAGGGCTTCGGGCAGGGTATCCGGCCAGTCGCGGCTGTAGTGCAGGCCGCGGCTTTCGCGGCGCGAGCGCGCGCTCTGCACGATCAGCGCGGCGACCTCCACCAGGTTGCGCAATTCCAGCAGGTCGCGGGTGATGCGGAAATTGGCGTAGTACTCGTGGATTTCGTCGCGCAGGAGCGCCAGGCGATGCTGCGCGCGCTCCAGCCGCTTGTCGGTGCGCACGATGCCGACATAGTTCCACATCAGGCGGCGCAGTTCGTCCCAGTTGTGCGCGACGACGACTTCCTCGTCGGAATCGGACACGCGGCTTTCGTCCCAATCCGGCAATGGCGCCTGCGCGTGCGCCCCGGGGGCTGCTTCTTTGATCGCCTCGGCGGTCGAGCGGCCGATCACAAGACACTCCAGCAGCGAATTGCTCGCAAGCCGGTTGGCGCCGTGCAGGCCCGTGCACGCGGTTTCGCCAACCGCATAGAGGCCCGCGAGACCGGTGCGGCCGGCAAGATCGGTGGCGACGCCGCCGCACGTGTAGTGCGCGGCGGGCACGACGGGAATCGGCGCTTGCGTGATGTCGATGCCGAATTCGCGGCAGCGCGCGAGGATGGTCGGGAAGTGCTCTTCGATGAACCGGGCAGGTTGATGGCTGATGTCGAGATGGACGCAATCGATGCCGCGCTTCTTGATCTCGAAATCGATCGCGCGGGCGACGACGTCGCGCGGCGCCAGCTCGGCGCGTGCGTCGTGCGCCGGCATGAAGCGCGTACCGTCGGGCAGGCGCAGGACGCCGCCTTCGCCGCGCACGGCCTCCGAAATCAGGAATGACTTGGCGTGCGGATGGAAGAGGCAGGTGGGATGGAACTGGATGAACTCCATGTTCGCCACGCGGCAGCCCGCGCGCCACGCCATGGCGATGCCGTCGCCGGTGGCGGTGTCGGGGTTCGTCGTATATAGGTAGACCTTGCCGGCGCCGCCCGCGGCGAGCACCGTATGCGGTGCCTGGATCGTCACGGTGCGATCGTTCTTCAGGTCTAGCGCGTAAAGGCCGTGGCAGCGCCGCCCGGGCAGGCCGAGCCGGGCGGATGTGACGACGTCGATCGCGTGATGGTCTTCGAGGATCGTGATGTTCGGGTGCGCGCGCGCGCGTTCGAGCAGCGTCTGCACAACTGCGTGGCCGGTGGCGTCGGCGGCGTGAATAATGCGCCGATGACTGTGGCCGCCTTCGCGCGTAAGGTGAAAGCCGAGCTCGGCGGCGGCGTCTTTCGTGAAGGGCACGCCTTGGGCGATCAGCCATTCGATGGCTTGGCGGCCATGTTCGACGATGTGACGCGTTGCCGCCTCGTTGCATAGGCCGCCGCCTGCCACGAGGGTGTCGCCGACGTGGTTTTCCACGCTGTCGGCCGAATCGAGCACGGCGGCGATGCCGCCTTGGGCGCGGTCGCTCGCGCTTTCGTCCATCGCCCGCTTGGCGAGGACCGCGACGCGATGCGTGTCGGCGAGATGGAGCGCGACGCTCAGGCCCGCGAGACCGCTGCCGACGATTGCTGCATCGAAATTCATGATTGCGCTTCTCCGGCGCCCTTAAGCGGGCGCCGCATGGTTTGCGGAACCGCCGCGCGCCACCCGGCCGAAGAACCAGCCCAGGCAGGCGCAGCCGGCCATGACGGTGGTCAGGGGCAGGGCGCTGTCGATCTGCCAGAGACTGATGGCGGTGCTGGCCAGGGCGGCGCAGGAATACTGCAGCGTGCCCAGGACGGCCGAGGCCGCGCCCAGGCGGCGCCCTTGCTCGGACAGGGCCAGGGCCGCCGAGTTGGGGTTCACGAAGCCGTTGCTGAACATGTAGACCTGGATATAGGCCATGGCCAGCCACAGGGAGATGACTCCGGACAGCGCCATGGCCAGGCCTGCCAGGGCGGCCAGCGCAAGGCCGGCCAGGGCGCGGCGCTGCAGCGCCAGCGAGGAGTGGCAGCGCAGCAGGGAGGCGCTCAGCTGCGCGCCGATGATCAGGATCGCGGCATTGCTGCCGAAGAACAGGCCGTAGTGCTGGACGGGGACGCCGTAGACCTGGATGAACAGGTGCGGCGAACCGGCGATGTAGGCGAACATGCCGGCCTGGCACAACCCGCCGGCGAGCGAATGCGCCATGAAGCCGCGGTGCCCGAGCAGGGCGCGGTAATTGGCGAGGACGACGCGCCAGTGCAAAGGCACGACGTTTTCGGGCGCCAGCGATTCGCGCATGACGAAGATCACGGCCAGGAGCAGAACCAGCCCCAGGGCCGCCATGGTCCAGAACAGGCTGCGCCAGCCCAGGTCCACGAGCTGGCCGCCGGCCAGGGGTGCAAGAATGGGAGCCAGGCCCATGACCAGCATCATCATCGACAGGGCGCGGGCCGCGCCTTGCGTGGAGTAGTGATCGCGCACGACGGCGCGGGGCACCACCATGCCGGCCGCGCCGCCCAGCGCCTGCAGCACGCGGCAGGCGAGCAGGACCTGGACATCGCCGGCCAGGGCGCAGCCCACCGACGACAACGTATAGAGCGCCAACCCGCATATGAGGGGCCGCTTGCGGCCGTAGCGGTCGGCCAGCGAGCCGTAGACCATCTGTGACAGCGCCAGGCCGACGAGATAGATGGCCAGGGTGCGTTCGATCTCGCCCAGCGTCGTGTGCAGCCCTTCGGCCATGGCCGGAAAGGCGGGGAGATACATGTCGGTGGAAAACGGGCCGATCGCGGTCAGCGCGCCCATCAGGACCAACCAGCCGGGCAGCCTTCGGGGCAGGGATTCGGACGACGACATGAGAAAAAGGCGGGAGGGGCGCGGTTTTGCGCCGAAGAAGAGGCTGGACGCGGCAAGCGCCGGAAGGCGCGCCAGCCAAGGGCGGAACCAATTAATGTATCACGCGGCAAATGCATGCGGTTGCAATCAAATTCCGATAAAGTCGCCGAGTTCGATCATCAGGGAGTACGTTCGTGAATCCGTTGTTGTCCACAGTGGATCGGAAACTGAAGGCCGTGACGCAGACGCCGGTCCAGTTGGTGATGCCCGATGGCACTGTTCTGGGAGCGTCCGATCCGCGCGTGAAGTTCATCATGCGCGACAAGAAATCACTGATTCATCTGGCGGAAGGCTCGGTCGGCGTGCTGGGCCAGGATTACGTCGAAGGTCTGATCGATATCGAAGGCTCCATGCGCGACGTCATGGCGGCCGCGGCGCAGATGCTGCCGGATTCGCCCATCGATGCGGCGCGCACCGGCCGGCTGACCGAACTCGTGCGCAAGCTCATTTCCATCTGGCGCCACTCCGTCGAGCGCGACGCCAAGCAAATCGAGTACCACTACGACCTTTCCGAGGATTTCTACGCCCTGTGGCAGGATCCGCGCCGAGTCTATTCCTGCGCCTATTACCGCGAGCCGGGCATGAACCTGGCGCAGGCCCAGGAAGCCAAGATCGACCACATCTGCCGCAAGCTGCGCCTTGCGCCGGGCGAGCGCTTCCTGGACATCGGCGCCGGCTGGGGCGGGCTCCTGTTGTGGGCCGCCGAGAACTACGGCGTCGACGCCACGGGCATCACGCTGTCGCGCAACCAGCATGCGCACGTCACCCGCCTCATCGAGGAAAAAGGCCTGTCGGGCCGGGTGCGCATGGAGCTGCTGGACTACCGCAAGCTCGACGAGTCGCAGCCTTACGACAAGATTTCCTCGGTGGGCATGTTCGAGCACGTGGGCCGCGCCCTGCTGCCCGAGTACTTCGCCAAGCTGCGGCGCCTGCTCAAGCCCAGCGGCCTCATCCTGAACCATGGCATCACCGCCGGCGGCATCTACAACGCCGAGCTGGGCAGCGGCATGGGCGAGTTCATCGACAAATACATATTCCCGGGCGGCGAGCTCACACACGCGAGCAATGTGCTGGAGACCGTGGCCCTGGGCGGCCTGGAAACGGTCGACATGGAAAACCTGCGCCCGCACTATGCCCGCACGCTGTGGGCCTGGAGCGATGGGCTGGAGGCGCAGCTCGACCGCGCCGCCGAGATCCTCACGCACGACAAGGGCGAGCAGGGCATGAAGTCGCTGCGCGCCTACCGCCTGTACCTGGCCGGCTGCGCCATGGGATTCGAGCACGGCTGGATCTCGCTGCACCAGTTCCTGCTGGCGCCGCTGGCCACGGGCCGCTCCGACGAACTCGACAATCCGGCCGATCTTGGCTATCCCTGGCGCCGCGGCTATATGTACGACGACCGGAAAAAGGCCTGATTTCTCGTCGCATACAGGTAATACACGGCTGGCCGCTGGCTACAATTCGCCGATGTCCAGCCGCCGCACGCCCACCGAACAAGACCAGCCCACGTTGTCCGAAGCGGACGGCGTGCGCTATTTGCACTTCAACACCGAGTGGGTGCAGGGGGCGATGCGCATCGCCGAGCCCGCCGCCCTGGTGCTGGAATACACGGCGCAGATGATGGCCTGGCTGCTGTTCCTGGCCCCGCCCCGCGAGGCGCCCATCGGCATGCTGGGCCTGGGGGCCGGATCGCTGGCGCGTTTTTGCCTGAAGCGCACGCGCAGCGATCTCCAGATCGTCGAGTGGAACCCTCGCGTCACGGCCGCGTGCCAGGCTTTCTTTCGCCTGCCCCCCTCGCCGCGGATGGACATCCATCACCTGGACGCGGAGCTGTGGGTGTCGGATCCGCTGAACGCGGGCAAGTGCCCGGTGCTCATGGTGGACTTGTACGACGCGCAGGCGCGCGGGCCGGTGCGCGATTCGGTGGCCTTTTACAGCGCCTGCCGGCGGGTGCTGGGCGAGGCGGGCGTGCTGGTCGTGAATCTGTTCGGCCGGCACGAGAGCTTCAGCCGCAATATCGACAACCTTTCCACCGCGTTTGACGACCGCGTGATCATGCTGCCCGAGATCGACGCGGGCAACATGATCGTGCTGGCGTTCAGCGGCCCGCCCCTGGCCGTGACGCCGGCGCAGCTGCTCGAGCGCGCCGAGCAGGTGGAGGCCGAATACGGCCTGCCGGCGCGGCGCTGGGCGCGAGCCTTGCTGGGCCACGCCGTGCAAGGCATGCTGCACCTCTAATAATCTGCAAGGAGACATCCATGTCCAACCTATATGCCGTGCTCGAGAGCGGTTTTCCCGTCGATCGCAAGGGCGTTGCCATCGAGACGCCCGAACATTGCTACACCTGGGACGACGTGGATCGCGCCAGCGCCTGCCTGGCCAACTTGCTGGCCGCGCTGGATCTGCCGGCCGGTGCGCGCGTGGCCGTGCAGTTGGAAAAATCGCCCGAGGCGCTGCTGCTGTACCTGGCCACCTTGCGCGCCGGCTTGGTCTACCTGCCGCTGAACACCGCCTACCGCGAATCGGAGATCGAGTACTTCCTGGGCAACGCCGAGCCGGACGTGGTCGTGTGCACGCCGGAGAACGAGCCATGGGTCGAACGCATCGCCCGCAACGCGGGCGTGCGGCATATCTACACCCTGGGCGACAAGCGCGCCGGCACGCTGCTGCAGGCGGCGGCCGGCATGCCGCAGGCTTTCCGCACCGCCCCGCGCAGGCCGGACGACCTGGCGGTCATTCTCTATACCTCGGGCACGACCGGGCGCAGCAAGGGCGCCATGCTGACGCACGGCAATATGGCGTCGAACGCGCTGACGCTGCGCGAATACTGGGGCTGGCGCAGCAGCGACGTGCTGCTGCACATGCTGCCCATCTTCCATATCCACGGCCTCTTCGTAGCGTCGCACGGCGCCTTGCTGGCGGGCGCGCGCATGATCTGGCTGCCCAGGCTGGACGTGAACCAGGCCTTGCACTACCTGCCGCGCAGCACGGTGATGATGGGCGTGCCGACCTACTACGTGCGGCTGCTGGCCGACGCGCGCTTCGGCCGCGGCGTGTGCCGCAACATGCGACTGTTCATCTCCGGTTCGGCGCCGCTCTTGATGGAAACCTTCAACGCGTTCCGCGAGCGCAGCGGCCACACCATACTCGAGCGCTACGGCATGAGTGAAACCGTGATGCTGACGTCCAACCCCTATCACGCCGGCGACGGCGAGCGTCTGGGCGGCACGGTGGGCAAGCCTTTGCCGGGCGTGGACCTGCGCGTGGTCGACGATGCCGGGCGGGCATTGGCCGCGGGAGAGATCGGCAACATCCAGGTGCGCGGCCCCAATGTGTTTTCGGGCTATTGGCGCATGCCCGAGAAAACGCGCGAGGAATTCACGGCCGACGGTTGGTTCAAGACCGGCGACGTGGGCCGCTACGGCGGCGTGTCGGGCGGGCGCCGGGTGCCCGACGGCTACGTGTCCATCGTGGGCCGCAGCAAGGACCTGATCATCTCGGGCGGCTACAACGTCTACCCCAAGGAAATCGAGGGNTTCATCGACGACATGCCGGGCGTGGCCGAGTCGGCCGTGATCGGCGTGCCGCATCCCGACTTCGGCGAGGCGGTGGTGGCCGTGGTGGTGCCCAAGCCGAATGCCAGCCTCGACACGCAGGCCATGCTGGCGGGCTTGAAGGAAAGCATCGCCAATTTCAAGGTGCCCAAGCGCATCCACATCGCAGCGGAACTGCCGCGCAACACCATGGGCAAGGTGCAGAAGAACGTCCTGCGCGAGACCTACAAGACTTTGTGACGAGGACATGAGCCGCACGCCTCGCTTCTTGCGTATCTGGCGTCCGCTGCTGGCGGCGCTGGCGCTGGCCTGCGCGGCCATGCCGATGGCGCAGGCCCAGGCGCCTGCGCCGCGTCGGCCGCCGGTGCGGTCGCCCGCGGCAAAGGCGCCGGCGACCGCACCGGCCCCCGCGCCGGTCGAGACGGTCGCCTTGCCCGAGCAGGCGCCGCTGGACAAGCAGATCGAGATGATCCGCAAGATCCTGCCGCANGCCAAGCGCGTGGGCCTGATCTACGATCCGGGCGAGCCGACTTCGGTCGCGGCGATCAAGCAACTGCTCGACCTGCTGTCCAAGTCGGGCATGAATCCGGTGGAAGTCACGGCGGCGCACGAGTGGGACGTGGGGCCGGCGGTACGCAACCTGATCAGCCGCGTCGATCTGGTCTATACGATCTTCGACGACAAGGTCGCGGCCCAGTATCAGGTCGTGGCCCAGACTTGCGACCAGGCGCACATTCCCTTGTTCACGGCCAATCCTCGCCAGGTCCGGCTGGGCGCCATGGCCTCGCTGGGGCTGCCGGGCAAGACGAAGCAAGTGGAGCCCGCCGTCGTGCGGCGGGCAGCGCCCCACAGGCCGGCCAGACCCGAGCGGACGGTTGCCGGCGCCTGGCTTTATCTCAACCTGGATGCCGCCGCGCGGCAGGGGGTCACGGTGCCGGACGACGTGCTCAAGTCGGCGGTGCTGGTCAGCCAGGCGAGTGCAACGAATACCGATCAAACGAAGAACGGTCCGCCCAAGGCGGATGGAGTCAAGCCATGATAGAACTGGGCGTCAACATCGATCACGTGGCCACGCTGCGGCAGCAGCGCCACACGATTTATCCCGATCCCATCGAGGCGGCGGTGCGCGCCGAAGATGCCGGGGCCGATCTCATCACGCTGCACCTGCGCGAAGACAGGCGCCATATCCAGGACGCCGACGTGCGCGCGATCCGCGGCCGGCTGCGCACCCGCATGAACCTGGAGTGCGCCGTCACCAAGGAGATGCTCGACATCGCCTGCGATGTCGGGCCGGACGACGTCTGCCTGGTGCCGGAAAAGCGCGCCGAATTGACGACCGAGGGCGGCCTGGACGTGATCGGCGGCCAGGCCGCCGTCGCGGCGGCCGTGGCCCAGCTGCAGGCCGCGGGCATACGCGTCTCGCTCTTCATCGACCCCGAGCCCAAGCAGATCGACGCGGCGGCGCAAGCCGGCGCCACGGTCATCGAGCTGCATACCGGCGCCTATGCCGAGGCGCACACGCCCGAAGCGGCGCAGGCCGAGCTCGAGCGGGTGCGTGTGGCCGTGGCCCACGGCCTGCGGCTGGGGCTGCGCGTGAACGCGGGGCACGGCCTGCATTGCGGCAATGTGGCGCCGGTCGCGGCGATGGCCGGGATTTCCGAGCTGAACATCGGTCACGCCATCGTGGCGCAGGCCGTGTTCGACGGCTGGGAAAAAGCCGTGCGCGACATGAAGGCGCTGATGGTCCAGGCGCAGCTGCGGGGCCAGCGCGGCGGCGCGTGAAGCGGCCGCGGCCTCGCGTATGATTTGATCATGCCCGCCACACCTTCCTCTCCCGCCGCGCCCGGCTGCATAGCCGGCATCGGCCTGGACCTGATACGCGTAGACCGCATCGAACGCGCCTTGGCGCGGCACGGCGACCGCTTCGCGCGGAAGATCCTGGGCGTGGAGGAATTGCAGAAATTCCATGCCCGCCGCCAGCGCTCCGAGGCGCGCGGCGTGCTGTTTCTCGCAACGCGGTTCGCCGCCAAAGAAGCTTTCTCCAAGGCCATCGGCCTGGGCATGCGCATGCCCATGTTCTGGAACCGCGTGCAGGTGCTCAACGCGCCGGGCGGACGCCCGGTGCTGGTTGTCGGCCCGGCGCTGCGGGACTGGTACGGGGAGCGCTTCGGCGCGGCGCATGTGTCCTTGACCGACGAAACCGACATGGCCGCCGCTTATGTGGTGGTCGAGCGCAAACCCTAGCGGGGTTTGCGGACAAGACGAGGGAGGCCTGCATGGGTCGCAAAGACATGGGTCGCAAACCGGTGCCGCCGGGGCCGGTTGTGGTCGACGTGGCGGGAACCAAGCTCACCAAGCAAGAGAAGCAGCGTTTGCGCCACCCTTTGGTGGGCGGCGTGATCCTGTTCGCCCGCAACTTCGAGAACCGCGAGCAGCTTTGCACGCTGACGCGCAAGATCCACGAGGCGCGCGACGAGCCGCTCCTGATCGCCGTGGACCATGAAGGCGGGCGCGTGCAGCGCTTTCGCGAAGACGGCTTCACGGTGCTGCCGCCCATGCAGGCGCTGGGCCGGGCCTGGGACGTCGACGCACTGGCGGCCATGCGCGTGGCCTGCGAGGCGGGCTACGTGCTGGCGGCCGAATTGCGCGCCTGCGGCGTGGACATGAGCTTCGCGCCGGTGCTCGACCTGGATTACGGCGTGAGCAAGGTGATCGGCACGCGCGCTTTCCATCGCGATCCGCGCGTGGTGGCGATGCTGGCCCGCGCCTTGATCCAAGGCCTGGCCCAGGCCGGCATGGCCGCGTGCGGCAAGCACTTTCCGGGGCATGGCTTCGTGGGGGGCGACTCGCATCACGAGATCCCGGTCGACGATCGCACGCTGGCGCGCGTGCTCGAGGACGATGCGGCGCCTTACGGCTGGCTGGGCGACAGCGTGCTGCCGGCGGTGATGCCGGCGCACGTGATCTACCCCAAGGTGGATGCGCAGCCGGCGGGCTTCTCGCGGCGCTGGGTGCGGGAGATCCTGCGCGAGCAGATGGGCTATGACGGCGTGGTGTTTTCCGACGACCTGACCATGGAAGGCGCCACGGTGGCCGGCGACATCACGGCGCGCGCGCGCGCCGCGCTGGGCGCGGGCTGCGACATGGTGCTGGTGTGCAACCGGCCCGACCTGGCCGACGAGCTGCTGGCGCGCCTGGGAGACGGCAAGCCTTATGCGCATCCGGCCGACGCGGTGGCGCGCATACGCCGCCTGATGCCGCGCCTGCCCGCCGCATCGTGGGATGCCCTGCAGGACGAAAGCCGCTACCAGCGCGCCCGTCGCATGCTGGCGCCGCTTTCCTAGCCTGCGCTTATCCATGTCCGACGTCTTCGATCTCAAGCAGTTCCTGGCCGATCTTCCGCATCTGCCGGGTGTGTACCGCCATCTGGACGAGGCCGGCGAGGTCATGTACGTGGGCAAGGCGCGCGACCTGAAAAAGCGCGTGTCTTCGTATTTTCAAAAGACGCTGTCCAGCCCGCGCATCGCGCAGATGGTGGCCAAGGTGGCCCGGGTCGAGGTGACGGTGACGCGTTCCGAGGCCGAAGCGCTGATCCTGGAAAACAACCTGATCAAGCGCCTGCACCCGCGCTACAACATTCTTTTTCGCGACGACAAGTCCTACCCGTATCTGCAGGTGACGGCGCACGACTGGCCGCGCATCGCTTATTACCGCGGCTCCACCAGCCGCAAGGGGCAGTATTTCGGCCCTTATCCCAATTCCTGGGCGGTGCGCGAGACCATCCAGATACTGCAGAAAGTCTTTCGCCTGCGGACCTGCGAAGACACGGTGTTCGCCAACCGCTCGCGGCCTTGCCTGCTGCACCAGATCGGGCGCTGTTCGGCTCCCTGCGTGCAGGCCCTGAGCCAGGAAGAATACGCGGCCGACGTGCAGCGCGCGGTGCGCTTTCTCAACGGCGAGGCGCAGGACGTGATGGGCGAGATCGAGGCGCGCATGCAGCAGGCCTCGAGCGAACTGCGCTTCGAAGAGGCTGCAGCCTTGCGCGACCAGATGGGGTCGCTCGCGCGCGTGCTGCACCAGCAGACCATGGAGAACACCGACAGCGCCGAAGATACCGACGTGATCGCGGTGGCCGGCGCGGGCGGCAAGGTCTGCGTCAACCTGGCCATGGTGCGCGGCGGCCGGCACCTGGGCGACAAGCCTTTCTTTCCGACCCATGCCGAGGGCGAGCCGTCCGAGGACGTGCTGGCGGCCTTCGTGGCCCAGCACTATGTGGACGGCCTGATCCCGCCGGTGCTGGTGACGACGCATGCGCTGCCCGACGGCGATCTGCTGGGCCTTTTGGCCGAACAGTCGGGCACGAAGGCGCCGCGCCTGTTGACGCGCCCGCAAGGCATACGGCGCGCCTGGCTGGAGCAGGCGCAGAAGAACGCCGAGCTGGCCCTGGCGCGGGCCTTGAGCGAATCGGGCGCCAAGGCGGCCCGCACCGTGGCGCTGGCCGAGGCGCTGGACCTGGACGCCGACGAGGCCATGCTGGACGCCCTGCGCATCGAGTGCTTCGACATCAGCCACACGGCCGGCGAGGCCACCCAGGCTTCGTGCGTGGTGTTCCAGCACCACGATATGCAGCCTTCGCTGTACCGGCGCTACAACATCGTCGGCATCACGCCGGGCGACGACTATGCCGCCATGCGCCAGGTGCTGATGCGCCGCTTCGCCAAGGTCGCCGACGGCGAGGCGCAAATGCCGGGCCTGGTGCTGATCGACGGCGGCAAGGGGCAGGTCGAGGTGGCGCGGCAGGTCTTCGTCGAGCTGGGACTGGACATCCAGTCGCTGGTGGGCGTGGCCAAGGGCGAGGGCCGCAAGGTGGGCCTGGAGACGCTGGTGTTCGCCGACGACCGCGAGCCCGTGGCCCTGGGCAAGGAGTCGGCCGCGCTGATGCTGATCGCCCAGGTGCGCGACGAGGCGCACCGCTTTGCCATCACGGGCATGCGCGCCAAGCGCGCCAAGACCCGCAACGTGTCGCGCCTGGAAGAGATCGAGGGCGTGGGCGCGCGCCGCCGGCAGCGTCTGCTGGCGCGCTTCGGCGGCCTGTCGGGCGTGGCGGCCGCCAGCGTCGCGGACCTGGCCTCGGTGGACGGCATTTCGGGCGAACTGGCCGAACGCATCTACAGCGCCCTGCACGGCTGAGCTTGCGCGAGCATGATTTGAGGCCGGGCTGATGTAGCATACGCCCACTATGCCGCTAAACGTACCGATCATCCTGACCTGGCTGCGCATCGCCATGATCCCGCTGATAGTGGGATTGTTCTACCTGCCCGACAGCTGGTTTTCCGTGCCCATGCGCGACGCGCTGGCAGCGTGGGCCTTCATCGTCGCCGCGTTGACGGACTGGTTCGACGGCTGGCTGGCCCGTCGCTGGAACCAGACCTCGGCCTTCGGCGCCTTTCTCGACCCGGTGGCCGACAAGCTCATGGTCTGCGCCGCGCTCCTGGTGCTGCTGGGCATCAACCGGGTGGACGTGTTCATCGCGCTCATCATCATCGGCCGCGAGCTCACGATTTCGGCGTTGCGGGAATGGATGGCCACCTTGGGCGCGCGCGCCAGCGTGGCGGTGCACTGGCTGGGCAAGTTCAAGGCCGCCGCGCAGATGATCGCGATTCCCTGCCTGCTCTACGACCGCAAGCTGTACGGCGTGGACCTGGGCCGGCTGGGCGGCTGGCTCATCATCATCGCCGCCGTGCTGACGGTGTGGTCGATGCTGTACTACATGCAACGCGCCTGGCCGGTGATACGGGAAAAGTCGCGGTAGCGGAACCGGCAGCAGCGGTAAAAAAGCGGGCCCAGTTCATTCACAGGCCCGCTTTTTTTTGAATCACCGGATCAAGCCAGAACGCTGGCGGCGCGCGCCAGTTCGGTGATGGCGGCCCAGTCGCGCGCTGCCACCGCAGCCTGCGGCGTGAGCCAGGAGCCCCCCACGCACAGCACGTTGGGCAGCGCCAGATAGTCGGCGGCATTGGCCGGGCCGATGCCGCCGGTCGGGCAATATTTGAGGTCGGGCAGCGGGCCGGCCAGCGCCTTGAGCAGCGCGCGGCCGCCGACGGCCTCGGCCGGGAACAGCTTCTGCACGGTAAAGCCGCAGTCGGCCGCCCACATCGCCTCGGCCGGCGTGGCGACGCCGGGCAGGAAAGGGACGGGCAGTCCGCGCGCGGCAGCGGCCAGGTCCGGCGTGAGCCCCGGGCTGATCGCGAACCGTGCGCCGGCCTTGAGCGCCGCTTCCAGCTGGGCGGCATTGCGCACGGTGCCCACGCCGACGATGGCATCGGGCACTTCGGCGCCGATCATGCGTATGGCTTCGAGCGCAGCGTCCGAGCGCAGCGTCACTTCCAGCGAGCGGATGCCGCCCGCCACCAGGGCGCGCGCCAGGTCCACCGCTGTGTCCAGTTCATTGATGACGATCACCGGCATGACCGGGCTTTGCTGCAACAAGCTCAATGCATCCATCGAGATTTACTCCTGCCAATCGGGAAGGCGGAACGAAGCCGCGCCGGATTCGGCGGTGTCGGCGTTCTGGCGAAACACCGCGAACAGTTCGCGGCCGACGCCATGCTGGTTGTGGGAAAGATCGATGCTGGCGGTTTCGCGCGCGGCCCATTCGGCGGCGGGCACCAGCACGGCGAGCTCGCCCGTGTCGGCATCGACGCGCACCAGGTCGCCGTCGCGCACGCGCGCGATGGGGCCGCCTGCGACGGCCTCGGGGCTGACGTGGATCGCCGCCGGCACCTTGCCCGAGGCGCCGGACATGCGCCCGTCGGTCACCAGCGCGACGCGAAAGCCCTGGTCCTGCAGCACAGACAGCGCCGGAGTGAGCTTGTGCAGCTCGGGCATGCCGTTGGCGCGCGGGCCCTGGAAGCGGATCACCGCGACGAAGTCGCGCGTCAGTTCGCCGCGCTTGAACGCATCGAGCAGTGCGTTCTGATCGTCGAACACCAGGGCGGGCGCCTCGATCACGCGGTGCTCGGGCTTGACCGCCGACACCTTGATGACCGCCCGGCCCAGATTGCCGGTCATGAGCTTGAGGCCGCCGTCGCGGCTGAACGGATCGCTGGCCGGACGCAGCACGTCCAGGTCGTGCGAGGCCGCGGCTGCGTCGCGCCAGACCAGCGCGCCGTCGTCCAGGAAGGGCTCTTGGGTGTATTGCGCGAGGCCCGGGCCCATCGCGGTATTGACGTCGCCGTGCAACAGGCCGGCGCCGAGCAGTTCGCGGATCACGAAGCCCATGCCGCCGGCGGCGTGGAAGTGGTTCACGTCGGCCTTGCCGTTGGGGTAGACGCGCGCCAGCAGCGGCACCACGGCCGACAGCTCGGCGAAATCGTCCCAGTTGATGTTGATGCCGGCCGCGCGCGCGATCGCCACCAGGTGCAGCGTGTGGTTGGTCGAGCCGCCGGTGGCGTGCAGGCCGACGATGCCGTTGACGATGGCCTTCTCGTCGATCACTTCGGCGATCGGCATGAAGCGTTCGCCCTGGGCCGAGATGGCCACGGCGCGCCGCGCGGCTTCGTAGGTGAGCGCTTCGCGCAGTGGCGTGTTGGGGTTGATGAAGGCCGCGCCCGGCAGATGCAGGCCCATGATCTCCATCAGCATCTGATTGGAATTGGCGGTGCCGTAGAACGTGCAGGTGCCGGGGCCGTGGTAGGACTTGGATTCGGCCTCCAGCAGTTCCGTGCGGCTGATCTTGCCTTGGGCGAACAGCTGCCGCGTCTTGGCTTTTTCGTCGTTGGACAGGCCGGTGGTCATCGGGCCCGCGGGCACGAACACGGCTGGCAGGTGGCCGAAGGTGAGGGCGCCGATCAGCAGGCCCGGCACGATCTTGTCGCACACGCCCAGGTACAGCGCGGCGTCGAACATCTGGTGCGACAGCGCCACGGCGGTGGCCATGGCGATCACGTCGCGCGAGAACAGCGACAGCTCCATGCCGGCCTGGCCCTGGGTCACGCCGTCGCACATGGCGGGCACGCCGCCGGCGTACTGCGCAGTGGCGCCGGCCGCGTGGGCGGCCTGCTTGATCCAGGCCGGGAATGCGGCGAGCGGCTGGTGCGCCGACAGCATGTCGTTGTAGGCCGAGACGATGCCCAGGTTGGGGCGCGACGCCGGCGACACGTCCTTGAGCAGGATCTTGTCCTGCCCCGGCATGGCGGCGAAGGCGTGAGCCAGGTTGGTGCAGCCGAGCTGGCTGCGCTCGACCTTGTTGCGATAGGCCGCCCGCTGGCGAGCCAGATAGGCCGCGCGGGTGCCGCGGCTGCGTTCGACGATGCGGTCCGTGACGGCGGCCAGAACGGGGTGCAGGGCCATGATGGTCATCCTGTAGTCGGAGAGGGGGGAGAATCTGATTGTAGTTTTACTACACATTTTTGGTAAAGAAGAAGTAGTATTACTACATAAAACACATCTGCACTCTTGAGCAACGAGGGAGACATTGCATGGCGACCACGCCGGCTTTCGACATGGTGCTGTTCGGCGGCACCGGAGACCTGGTCATGAGAAAGCTCCTGCCCGCGCTCTACCAGGCGCACAGGGCCGGGCTGCTGCACCAGGACGGGCGCATCGTCGCCCTGGGGCGCAAGGATCTCGGGCGCGACGGCTATCTTGCCCAGGTGCAGGAGAAGGCGCGTCCGCACATGGAACCGGGCTTCGATCCGGCGGCCTGGGCCGCCTTCCTCGAGCGCATCGACTTCCACAAGCTGGAGGCGGGCGTGCCGGACGACTACGCGAGCCTCGCGCAGCGGCTCGGCCCGGACGGCGAGCGCATCACGGTCTGCTACCTGGCCACCACGCCGGACTTGTTCACCACCATCTGCGGGCAGCTGGCGGCGGTCGGGCTCAATCGCCCGTCGGTGCGCGTGGTGCTGGAAAAGCCGCTGGGCCACGACCTGGAGTCGTCCGAGTCGATCAACGACGCGGTGGCGCGCTACTTCGCCGAAGACCAGACCTACCGCATCGACCATTACCTGGGCAAGGAGTCGGTGCAGAACCTCATGGCGATCCGCTTCGGCAACGCGCTGTTCGAGCCGCTGTGGCGGCACGAGTGGGTCGACAATGTGCAGATCACCATCGCCGAAGACATCGGCGTGGAAGGGCGCGGCGAGTTCTACGACAAGACCGGCGCGCTGCGCGACATGGTGCAGAACCACCTGCTGCAGCTGCTGTGCATCGTGGCGATGGAGCCGCCGGCGACCCTGGAAGCCAACGCGATCCGCGACGAGAAGCTCAAGGCGCTCAAGGCGCTCAAGCCCTTCAGCGCCGAAGACGTGTCGCTCAAGACCGTGCGCGGCCAGTACAAGGCCGGCGCGGTGGGCGGCAAGCCGGTGCAGGGTTTCCACGACGAAGCGAACATCCCGGCAGACAGCCGCACCGAGACGTTCGTCGCGCTGCGGGCCGAGATCGCCAACTGGCGCTGGGCCGGCGTGCCGTTCTTCCTGCGCACCGGCAAGCGCATGCAGGAGCGCCTGGCCGAGATCGTGATCAATTTCCGCGACGTGCCGCACTCGCTCTTCGAAAACCCGGCCGGCCAGCACACCGCCAACCGCCTGGTGATCCGGCTGCAGCCGGAGGAAAGCATCCGCCTGTACTTCCTGGCCAAGGAGCCGGGCGACGCCATGCGCCTGCAGTCCACGCACCTGGATCTGGATTTCCAGTCCATGTACAAGGTGCGCCGCGCCGATGCCTACGAGCGCCTGCTGCTGGACGTGATCCGCGGCCGGTTGGCGCTCTTCATGCGCCGCGACGAACTGGTCGAGGCCTGGCGCTGGGTCGAGCCCATCATCGAGAACTGGGAGCAGAGCACCGTGCCGCCCAAGTCGTACACCGCGGGCACCTGGGGGCCGGCGGCCTCGACCGGCCTGCTGTCGCGCGCCGGCGCGGCCTGGAACGAGGAAGCGTGAACGATGTGGGTCCAGTGCTCCGATAACGCCGCGCAAGTGGCGGCGCTGGTGCAGGCCGTCGGCGACCCTCTGGCCGCCGCGCTCGATGCCGGAGGCGATGCAGTGCTGGCCGTATCGGGCGGGCGTTCGCCCGTGCCCTTGTTCCATGCCTTGCGCGATGCCGACCTGGATTGGTCGCGCGTGCTCATCACTCTCGTGGACGAGCGCTGCGTGGCGCCGGGTCATGCCGACAGCAACGAGCGCCTGGTGCGCGAGCATCTGCTGGCCGGACGCGCCGCCGCGGCGCGCTTTGCCGGCCTGGTGCGCGATCCGGCGGATATCGCCGGATCGGTGGCCGCCGCCAATGCCGCGGCGCGGCCGATCACGGTGGCCTTGCTGGGCATGGGTGAAGACGGGCATACCGCTTCGCTGTTCCCGGGGGCGCCGGAGCTGGCTGCCGGCCTCGATCCGGCCAACCCGGCCCACTACCTGGCGGTGACGCCGCCGGCGGCGCCGCACACGCGCATCAGCCTGACCTTGGCGGCATTGCTGCAGTCGCGCCGGCTGGTGCTCGCCATCGCCGGCCCGATCAAGCGGCGCGTGTTCGATGCCGCCGGCGCCGCGCTCTCGCCCGATCTGCCCGTCAGCGCCCTGGTTCATCAGACCCGAGTGCCGCTGGACGTGTACTGGGCACCTTGACCTTTCTGGATGCATCCATGCTCGATCGCATCAAAAGCCAGCTCGAATCGCTGTCCGCCGCCGAACGCAAGGTGTCGCAGCTGGTGCTCGGCCAGCCGAACCAGGTGATCCAGGCCACCGTGGCCGACATCGCCAAACGGGCGGGCGTGAGCCAGCCCACTGTGATCCGGTTCTGCCGTTCGCTGGGCTGCACGGGCCTGCCCGACTTCAAGCTCAAGCTGGCCGGCAGCCTGGTCGCCGGCGTGCCGTACGTGCATTCGAGCGTGCGGCCGGGCGACCCGACTTCGGAGCTGTCGGCCAAGGTGTTCGACAATGCCGTGTCCGCCTTGCTCAAGTGCCGCAACGACGTCAGCCCGGCCATGCTCGACGCGGCGATCGCGCTGCTGGCCAAGGCGCGCCGCATCGAGTTCTACGGCCTGGGCAACTCGGGCATCATCGCCGCCGACGCGCAGCACAAGTTCTTTCGCTTCGACATCCCGGCCGTCTCGTACTCCGACCCGCACGTGCAGGCCATGGCCGCATCGCTGCTGGGCCCGCGCGACGTGCTGGTGGCGATCTCCACCTCCGGGCGCTCCAACGAGCTGCTGGACGCGGTGGAAATCGCGCGCGCCAATCGTTGCCCGGTGGTGGCGATCACCACGTCGGGCACGCCGCTGGCNCGCCTGGCCACGGTGCCGCTATTGGCCGACACCCAGGAAGACACCGAGATCTACAGCCCGATGCTGTCGCGCATCGTGCATCTGGTGCTGATCGACGTGCTCGCGGTCGGCGTGGCGCTCAAGCACGGCCCGGGGTTGAGCGCCATCTTGGAAAAGACCAAGCGCAGTTTGAAGCAGCGGCGCTATCGCGCCGACGGCTGATTCGATCGCGGACTCGCATCAGCGGCTTACTGCCGCGCAGTGCGCACGTCGCCGACGGATGCATCGGGCACATTGCTGCGCCAGGGATTGATGTCCAGCCCGCCGCGCCGCGTATAGCGGGCGTAGACGGTGAGCTTGGAAGGCGCGCAGGCGCGCATGATGTCGGTGTGGATCCGCTCGACGCAGTGCTCGTGAAAGCCCGCGTGCTCACGGAAAGACACGATGTACTTGAGCAGCGCTTCCCGGTCGATGGCGCGGCCCCGATAGCGGATCTGCACGCTGGCCCAATCGGGCTGGCCGGTGACCGGGCAATTGGACTTGAGCAGGCGCGAGACCAGCGTTTCTTCGACTACGTCGCCGTCGCGCGATCCCGCGGCATGGCGCAATAGCTCGGGGGCGGGCTGGTAGGTGTCGATGTCGACGTCGAGCGCGTCCAGGTCCGTGCCTTCGAGTTCGGCGATGGTCTGCCGCGCGAAGTCGCGGGGCGCGACCAGGTCCAGCTTGATCGGCGCGCCGACGGCCGCGCCGAGGTCGAGCGCGAGCCGTTCGCGCAGCGTCGATTCATCGTCCAGGCGGGTCTGGTTGAACGAGTTCAGATAGAGCTTGAACGATTTGGATTCGACCAGCCGCGGGCTGTCGGCCGGGATGGTGAAGACGGCCATGGCCACCAGGGGCTTGCCCTTGGCGTTCAACCACGAGAGTTCGTAGGCCGTCCAGATATCGGCGCCATGAAAGGGCAGGGGGCGCGCGGCGGCGATGCCCAGCGCGGCCCGATTGGCGGCGCGCTCGATGGGAAAGAGCAGCGCGGGATCGTATTGGGCGGGGTAGGCGACGTGATGGCCCAGGGGGGCGTCGGTCAGCGACATGTGATGCATTCGTAGACAGGCAGGGCTTGCATTGTAAGAGGCCGGCCACAGAGTGGGCCGCCGGGATTTTGTCGCGNCCAAGCGACAGCGGATTGCTGCTGGGAGGGGTGGAAAGGACCGAATTTCTATTCCGGATATTTTTAGCTGGTGAAAAATCGTCGAAATTTCAGATTATGAAATTCCAATTATGGCATCTGAAAAAACATGCCGTCTTGCATCATTTTTCGATTTTACGAGGCCAAAAATCGTTTCATAATATAAAATTATTGATGTAATTAATTGATTTATATAAGAAAAATATTTCTCTTTTTGGGCCAGAAAAATCTTGCTGCGATGCCAGAATGAAATCGTGCTTTTTCAATGACTCACGTTGTCGGCAAAGCCAGCGCCGGATACCTCGGTTTTAAGTCCGGGCCATTTTTCTTCCAATCATGAGGAACCTAATGATGAACAGTCGCCAACTCGAAATCAGCCACCTGGAACAGGACTGGGCCGGAAACCAACGCTGGAAGGGCATCTCCCGCGCCTATAGCGCAGCCGACGTCGTGAAGCTGCGCGGCTCCATGGTCGTGGAGCACACCCTGGCCAAGCGCGGCGCGCAGCGCCTGTGGCAGTCGTTGCATACCGAACCCTTCGTCAACTCGCTGGGCGCCCTCACCGGCAACCAGGCCATGCAGCAGGTCAAGGCCGGCCTCAAGGCCATCTACCTGTCGGGCTGGCAGGTCGCGGGCGACGCCAACTCGGCCGGCGAGATGTACCCGGACCAATCGCTGTACCCCGTCAATTCCGTGCCCATGGTCGTGCGCCGCATCAACAACAGCCTGACGCGCTGCGACCAGATCCAGTGGATGGAGGGCGTCGGCCCCGGCGACGAGGGCTACGTGGATTACTTCGCGCCCATCGTGGCCGATGCGGAAGCCGGTTTCGGCGGCGTGCTCAACGCCTACGAACTCATGAAGTCCATGATCGAGGCCGGCGCCGCGGGCGTGCACTTCGAGGACCAGCTCGCCTCGGTGAAGAAGTGCGGCCACATGGGCGGCAAGGTGCTGGTGCCCACCCGCGAGGCCGTGGCCAAGCTGGTGTCCGCCCGCCTGGCGACCGACGTGATGGGCGTGCCCACGCTGCTGCTGGCCCGCACCGACGCCGACGCCGCGGACCTGGTGACCAGTGACGTGGACGAGAACGACCGCCCCTTCCTCACCGGCGAGCGCACGATGGAAGGCTTCTTCCGCGCGCGCGCCGGCATCGACCAGGCCATCTCGCGCGGCCTGGCCTATGCGCCGTACGCCGACCTGATCTGGTGCGAGACGTCCACGCCCAATCTGGAATATGCGCGCAAGTTCGCCGAAGCCATTCATCGGCGCTTCCCGGGCAAGCTCCTGGCCTATAACTGCTCGCCTTCGTTCAACTGGAAGAAGAACCTGGACGACGCCACCATCGCCAAGTTCCAGCGCGAGCTGGGCGCCATGGGCTACAAGTTCCAGTTCATCACGCTGGCCGGCTTCCACTCGCTGAACTACGGCATGTTCGAACTGGCGCACGGCTATGCGCGCCGCCAGATGAGCGCCTTCGTCGAACTGCAGCAGAAGGAATTCGCGGCCGCCGAGCTGGGCTTTACCGCCGTGAAGCACCAGCGCGAAGTGGGCACGGGCTATTTCGACGCCGTGACGCAGGTCATCGAGGCGGGACGTTCGTCGACGACGGCCCTGACCGGCTCGACCGAGGAAGCGCAGTTCGACAACCACGACGAGGCGCTGGAGCAGGCGGCGTAATCCACCCGAAGGCAGCAGCAAATAAAAATGGCCGCGTCACATACGCGGCCATTTTTTTGCCAGGGTGCAGAGTGCCTAGTTGCGGTTGTTGCCGGTGAAGGCGCTGAGCAGCATCAGCAGGTTGGTGAAGACGTTGTAGACGTCCAGATACACAGCCAGGGTGGCGGTGACGTAGTTGGTCTCGCCGCCGTTGATGATGCGCTGCAGATCGACCAGCATGAAAGCCGAGAAGATCACGACGGCCAGCACCGACACGGTGAGCATGAGCGCCGGCAGGTGCAGGAAGATGTTGGCCAGGCTGGCCACGATGATGACCATGAGACCGGCGAACAGCCACTTGCCCAGGCTGCTGGAGAGGTCGCGCTTGACGGTGCTGGCCAGCGAGGCCATGGCGCCGAACACGATGGCCGTGCCGCCGAAGGCCGTCATGATCAGCTGCGCGCCGTTGCTTCGGCCCAGCACGAAGCCCAGCAGCTGCGACAGCATGACACCCATGAAGAAGGTGAAGACCAGCAGCAGGGCCACGCCCAGGGAGCTGTTTTTATTGCGCTGGATGCCGAACATCAGGCCGAAGGCGCCGACCAGGAAGATGATGGCGGTGGTGCCGGGGCTGGTGGCCATGACCTGGTTCAGGCCCAGCGACAGCGCCAGGGCGGCGCCCAGCACCGTGGGAATCATGGACAGGGCGAGCAGCCAGTACGTATTGCGCAGCACTCGGTTGCGGACGACCTCGCCCGGCGCGCCGGCGTATGCGTCGGTGCCGGAACGGTCTAGGGGGGAAGGACGGTAATCGTTCATGGCGGTTCCTCTAGGAGGGTACAGATGAAAGCGGGGCGGGCACGATACCAGCCTACGCCTTTAGTGTATCAGTATGCCTGACAGGTTCCTTAATTGACACTGAATCCTGCCGGAAGAAGTATGGGGGTATTACACGGGATTTCAACCCGGCCGGATGCGGGACATGGCCCGGGCCAGGATGGCGGGCAGTTCGGCTTCGAGCCGTCCGCGCAGCGTGACCGCGGCTTCGTCCACGGCGACCTTGACGGCCTGCTCGAGGTCGGCCTGCAGGGCGGCGCGCAGCACGGCCTCGGGGATGGCGCCGCCCGCAAAGGCGGCCGGCGTGTCGAGCACGGGGATGTCCGCCTCGGCGCGCTGCGTCAGGGTGGGGATGCCGTCGGTGGGGTAGTGGGGCATGGTCAGCCTCCGGGTTGGGCCAGGTCATGGCTGTGCAGATCGTGGCCGGCCGCCTGGTAGACGCGCCAGCGCTGGCGCGCCGTCTGGCGGTCGTTCGCGTCGTCGGAGACGAACTCGAGCAGGCGCGCGTAGCCGTCATAGCTGGGCGGGCAGTCGTCGTCCAGGTTCAAGAGCCACGCTTGCGCAGCCTGGTCGGCCGGTAGCACGCCAGCCGGGTCGGCCGCGGTGAGCAGGACGGGCGTGTCGGGCGCCAGCGGATCGGTGGCCAGCACGTGCGGCACGAAGGAAATATCGTCCAGAGCCCACAGCATGCGATCGAAGGCCGAAAGCCTTGCGCCGTCGCCGCAATAGACCACCAGGCGCCGGCCGGCCTGATGCTGCTTGCAGGCAGTCTGGCAGGCCGAGCGCAGGCGGTCCGGCGCGCCGAAGGCGAAGTCGATGCGCATTTACTGGTGCCACCCGGGCGAGCCGCCGGGCCGCCCCAAGGCGAGCGGCACGGTTGCTCCCCTGAGGGGGCGGCTAACGCGCAGTGTGGGCCGGGGGGCCATCATCAGCGGTTGAGAAGGTATTGCGCCAGAAGCGGCACGGGCCGGGCCGTGGAACCCTTGTCGTTGCCGCTCTTCCAGGCCGTGCCGGCGATGTCCAGGTGCGCCCAGGGATAAGCCTTGGTAAAGCGCGACAGGAAACAGGCGGCGGTGACGGCGCCGGCCTTGGGGCCGCCGATGTTGGCGATGTCGGCGAAGTTGGACTTGAGCTGCTCTTGGTAAGCGTCGTCCAGCGGCATGCGCCAGGCCGGATCCAGTGCCTGCCTGCCGGCGGCCAGCAGGGCGTCGGCCAGTTCGTCGCTGGTCGAGAACAGGCCGGTGTTTACGCTGCCCAGGGCCACCACGCAGGCGCCGGTGAGCGTGGCGATGTCGATCACGGCGGCCGGCTTGAAGCGCTCGGCGTAGGTGAGGGCGTCGCATAGGATCAGGCGGCCTTCGGCGTCGGTGTTGAGGATCTCGATGGTCTGGCCCGACATGCTGGTGACCACGTCGCCGGGCCGGTTGGCGCGGCCGCTGGGCATGTTCTCGCAGCTGGCCACTAGGCCGATGACTTCATAAGGCAGGTCGAGCTCGGCGAGCGCGCGGAAGGTGCCCAGCACGCTGGCCGCGCCGCACATGTCGAATTTCATTTCGTCCATGTTGGCGGCCGGCTTGATCGAGATGCCGCCCGAGTCGAAGGTGATGCCCTTGCCCACCAGCACCACCGGGCCGGCCGGCGTCTTGGTCTTGGCCTTGGCGGGCGTCTTGCCGGCGTGGCGCAGCACGATGAAGCGCGGCGGTTCGTAGGAGCCGCGCGCCACCGACAGGAAGGAGCCCATGCCCAGCGCTTCGATCTGCTTTTGCTCGAGCACCTGGACCTTGATGGACTTGAACTCGCGCGCCAGCTTCTTGGCCTGTTCGCCCAGGTAGGCGGGCGTGCAGATGTTGGCGGGCAGGTTGCCCAGGGTCTTGGCCAGCTTCATGCCCTGCGCGATGGCCGCGCCTTCTTTCAGGCCTTGCTGGGCGGCCGAGGCGTCGGCGCGCTCGACGACCTGGACGATCTTCTTGAGCTTGGGGCGCGCGTCGGCGTCGGGTTTGCCGAGCGTGTCGTCGTAGTGATAGACCGCGTTGCCGGCCGCGATGGCCGCGGAGCGGGCGCGATCGGCCATTGTCGCGGACCTGGACCCGCCGCCGATTTCAATGGCGGCCAGGGTGGAGACGCCTTCGCTCAAGCGCGCCGAAACGCAATAGGCCGCGAAGGCCTGCTCGGCGCCTGCGTGCGCGCGGGCGTCGTATTCCTCGCGCTTGCCCAGGCCCACCAGCACCACGCGCTGGGCCGACACGCCTTGCAGGTCGCGCAGCACCAATGTGCTGCCGACGCGGCCGCGGAACTCGGTCTTGGCGATGGCGCGCAAGCGCCCGCCCGCGGCGCGGTCGAGCACGTCGGCGGCCGGGCTCAACTGGCCGTCGGCATAGACGCCCACCGCCAGCGCGGCGGCCTTGATCTGGTGCGGAGATGCGGTGGTCTGTGTGCTAAATTCCATGACTCTATTTTCCGGGACGGGCCGAGGGCGGCCGACGTGGTTGGCTTGCAAGATCAATGGCCGGCGGGCGCAGTCGCCGTCGACCAAAAACCGGCTCTTGTCCTGCGGGATTATCCCCCAAAATTCTCACATGTCTTTATTCAAGCGATCCGTCGTCAGCGAGATCACGAGCCACGGCGGCGTGGTGTTCTCCACCCTGTTGATCGTATGGGTCAGCGTGCTGCTGGTGCGCCTTCTGGGCGAGGCGGCCGCGGGCAACATCGGCGCCAACGTGGTGATGGGCCTGGCCGCGCTGTCGACCATCACGGCGATGCCCATCATTCTTTTGGTGTCGCTCTTCATCGCGGTGCTGACCACGGTAACGCGCAATTACCGCGAATCCGAAATGGTGGTGTGGTTCGCCAGCGGGCTCTCGCTGACCGACTGGCTCAAGCCGGTGCTGACCGTGGCGGTGCCGGTGGCGGTGATCACGGCCTGGTTCACCACGGTGGCGGCGCCCTGGTCTTATCGGCAGATCGGCGAATACCGCGACCGCTACGAGCAGCGCTCCGATCTTTCCAAAGTCACGGCCGGGCAGTTCGCCGAATCCGAGGCCGGCAAGCGCGTGTTCTTCGCCGAAGATCCGGCCCTGCCGGGCCAGGACCTGGGCGTGGTCTTCGCGCGCCTCATCGATCCGGAATGGCACAGCGTCATCACCGCGCACAGCGCGCATACCGAGGTCATGCCCAACGGCGACCGCTTCGTGGTGCTCGACAAAGGGCACCGCTACGACCTCAAGCCCGGCACGCCCGAAATCCGCCTGATCAATTTCGAGCACTACGGCTTGCGCCTGGAAAGCCGCTCGTCGAAAGACCCGGTGGCGCAAGCCAAGGCGAAGGCCGAGAGTTCCAGCAAGGCGCGCAGCACGGAGCAACTGGTGGCCGACAACACGGCCGACAGCTGGTCGCAGGTGATGTGGCGCATTTCCATGCCGCTGGCGGCGCTCAACCTGGCCTTGCTGGCGATACCGCTGGGCGCGGTGAATCCGCGCCTGGGCCGATCCGGCGATCTCCTGATCGCAGGCCTCGTGGCCATGCTCTACATGAACCTCATCAACCTGTCGCGCGCCTGGATCGGCGACGGCAAGATCAGCTTCGGCCTGGGCGTGTGGGCGGTCCATGCGGTGGTGCTGGGGCTGTTCGCCTTGCTCCTGCTGCACAGATTGCGCGTGAAGGCGCCCAAGCAGCAGGCCTAGAAGGACGCAGGCTGGCGCTGTCACTCCTGGTACTAGGATAATCAGTTCCTTTGTACTAGCTTGAATGGCTGGGCATAATGGGTCGGATCCGTGTTCACGCCTTTGCGCGAATACGCCAGGCGTATCCGCGCCAACCGACCCGCCGCGAGGCATCCAGCGCCCACGCCATGACCGACGACAGCAACGAACACTGGAAACGCAACTTGATCGTTTGCGTTTTCGGCTCCTTCACCACGATCGTGGCGATGACGCTGCTGCTGCCGTTCCTGCCCTTGTACGTCGAGCAGCTCGGCGTGCCGGACCACGCCGCCATCGTGCAATGGTCGGGCATCGCCTACGGCGCCACTTTCTTCTCCGCCGCCTTGACCGCACCCCTGTGGGGGCGGCTGGCCGACCGCTACGGCCGCAAGCTCATGCTGATCCGCGCAAGCCTGGGCATGGCGGTCGCCATGTCGCTGCTCGGCATGGCGCACAGCATCTGGCAATTGGTGGCGCTGCGGCTGCTGGCCGGCCTGCTGGGCGGCTATGCCTCGGGCTCGACCGTGCTGGTCGCGTCCCAGACGCCCAAGGCCCGCTCCGGCTGGGCGCTCGGGGTGCTGTCGGCCGGCATCATGGCGGGCAATCTGGTCGGCCCGTTGATCGGCGGNCTGCTGCCGCCGCTCATCGGCATCCGCAATACCTTCCTGATGGCGGGCGGCGTCATCTTCGTCACCTTTCTCGCGACGACCTTCCTGATCCGCGAAGAGGCGCGCTCGCTCAAGGCCAGGGCCCGCAAGGCGGGCGGCGGCTGGGCCCAGATCCCCGACAAGCAGCCCATCGTCGCCATGCTCGCGACGGGCCTCTTGCTGATGTTCGCCAATATGTCGATCGAACCGATCATCACGGTCTACGTCGCGCAGCTGGTCGACCCGGCGCGGGTGACCTTCGTCGCGGGGCTGGTGATGTCGGCGGCGGCCCTGGGCAGCATCCTGTCCGCCTCGTACCTGGGCAAGCTCGCCGACCGCGTCGGCCATTGGCGCATCATCATCGCCTGTCTCTTCGTGGCCGCGGCGCTGCTGATTCCGCAGGCCTTCGTGACCAGCAGCTGGCAGCTCATCGTGCTGCGCTTTCTGATGGGCCTGGCTCTGGGCGGGCTGCTGCCCTGCATCGCCAGCGTCATCCGCCACAACGTGCCCGAGACGATCGTCGGCGGCATCCTGGGCTATTCCGTATCGGCGCAATATGCCGGCCAGGTGCTCGGGCCGCTGGGCGGGGGCTTCGTCGGAGGCCACATCGGCATGCGCTCGGTCTTTCTCGGCACCGCCGTGCTGATGGCCGCCGGCGCGCTGGTCAATTTCTTCGTCGAGCGGCGCCGGTCACGGCGGCAGTGACGCGCGCCGCGCGGGTGCGTCCAGGCGCACTAAGAATATTATTTTAAGTAATATAAATTTATTTCCTTATTACTTATAATCAGGGTCTCACTATCGTAGGCCCTGCCATGAACCTTCAGCAATTCCGTTTCGTGCGCGAAACCATCCGGCGCGACTACAACCTCACCGAGGCGGCGCGGACGCTCTATACGTCGCAGCCCGGCGTGTCCAAGGCCATCATCGAGTTCGAGGACGAGCTGGGACTGAAGATCTTCGAGCGCCACGGCAAGCGCATCAAGGGCCTGACCAAGCCGGGCCAGGCCGTGGCGCAGGTCATCGACCGCATCATGCGCGAGGTCGACAACCTCAAGAAGGTCAGCGACGAATATGCGCGGCGCGACGAAGGCGGGCTGGTGATCGCCTGCACCCACACCCAGGCGCGCTATCTGCTGCCGCGGGTCATTCCCGAATTCCGCAAGCTGTTCCCCAAGGTGCGCCTGTCGCTGGCCGAAGGCAGCCCGGGCCAACTGGCCGAGATGGTGCTGCACGAACAGGCCGACATGGCGCTGGCCACCGAATCGCTGGCGCTCACGCCCGGTCTGGTGACCATGCCGGTGTATTCCTGGGAGCACACGGTGGTGATCCGTCGCGACCATCCCCTGGGCGATCTCACCTCCAGCGAGGCGCGCAACCTCACGCTGGCGCAGCTGGCGGCCTATCCCATCGTGACCTACGACCGTGCTTTCACGGGTCGCACCACCATAGACGAGGTGTTCTCCAGCCAGGGCATGCACCCCGACATCGTGCTCGAAGCCATCGACGCCGACGTGATCAAGACCTACGTGGACGTGGGCATGGGCATCGGCATCATCGCGGGCGTGGCTTACGATCCGCGGCGCGACACCAATCTGGTGGGCCTGCCGGTGGGGCACCTGTTCGGCACGCACACCACGCGCGTCGGCCTGAAGGCCGGCGTGTTCCTGCGCGATTATGTCTACACCTTTCTGGAAATGCTGGCGCCCGGACTGGATCGCGATAGGGTGACGGAGGCGATGCTGGGCATCGAGCCGGAACATCAGGCCGTGGCGGCCTAGGATTCGTTCGTCTTGTTTCTGGAAGTCGCCGAACTAGCGATCCCGGTCGAATCCTAACCAGTGCGTCTGGCCGGCGCGCTGGATCGCCAGCCTTGTCAGCGCCGCGAAGTGCGCAGGCGCGAGTTGTCGTACGCCACCCGCATGGGGATGCGGCGCGCGCCGGTATAGCGGCTGTTCCAGTAGGCGATGGTCATGTCGTCGATGCGCACCACGCCGCCGGTGCTGGGGGCGTGCACGAAGCGGTCCGCGCCCAGATAGATGCCCACGTGCGAATAGCGCGCGCCCATGGTGTCGAAGAACACCAGATCGCCGGGGCGCAGCTGGTTGCGCGCGATGGGCGTGCCGAAGGCGGCCAGGCCCGCCGCGTTGCGCGGCAGCTTCATGCCGATGGAGTGCTCGGCCGAATATTCGATGAGACCGCTGCAGTCGAAGCCCGTGGCCGGCGACGTTCCGCCGAAGCGATAGGGCGTGCCCAATTGCTCAAGCGCCTCGCTCAGGATGGGATTGTGCGAATAGCCCTGCAGCTGGCCGTGCGTGTATTGGTAGACGATCAGCGCGCCGATGGGGTCGTCCGAATGGGCGGCCATTTCCTCGGCATTGATCATCGAATCGGAGTTTCCGTGCATGCCGGCGCAGCCTGCCAGCGCGGCCAGCGCGGCGACGGCCAGGGCCCGGCGCAGCCAGGCGGCGGGGAGGGAGGCGAGTCGGTTTGCGTTCCGGGTTGCTTGCATGCGCGGGGTCGTGGAAACTTGCGTAGAGGGAAGAATACGCCTGGATACTACCCGGCACTATATCAAGGCAGGGGGCAAAAGTGAATAAAATCAGGGATTTCCATCACGAATCTATAGCAAATCGCGAGGATTTCTGGGGCCGCGAGGCCGAGCGTATTCACTGGGACGAGCCTTTTGCCCGGGTGCTGGACGACAGCCGCCCGCCTTTTGCCCGCTGGTACGTGGGCGGGCGCACCAACCTCTGCTACAACGCGGTCGACCGCTGGCTGCCCCAGTACGCCGACCGTCCGGCGCTGATCTGGGTGTCGACCGAGGTCGACCAGGAGCGCGTCTACACCCGCAGGCAGCTCTACGACGAAGTGAACGCCGCGGCCGCCATGCTGCGCGGGCTGGGCGTGGAGCGGGGCGACCGGGTGCTGCTCTACATGCCCATGGTGCCCGAGGCCGTGTTCGCGATGCTGGCCTGCGCGCGCATCGGCGCGGTGCACTCGGTGGTGTTCGGCGGCTTCGCTTCGGTGAACCTGGCGCAGCGCATCGACGATGCGGCGCCCAAGGTGGTGGTGAGCGCCGACGGCGGCTCGCGCGCCGGCAAGGTGCAGGCCTACAAGCCGCTCCTGGACAAGGCCCTGGGCCTGTGCGCCAGGCCGCCTCAGTCGGTGGTGATCTTCGACCGGGGGCTGGCACCCTTCGACCCCGTGGCCGGGCGCGACCTGGACTATGCCGAGCTGCGCCGCAAGCACTGGGGGCAGGCGGTGCCGATAACGTGGCTGGAATCTTCCGAACCCAGCTATGTGCTGTACACCTCGGGCACCACGGGCAGGCCCAAGGGCGTGCAGCGCGACACCGGCGGCTATGCCGTGGCGCTGGCCGCTTCCATGGAATACGTCTTCGGCGGCAAGCCGGGCGACACCTATTTCTGCACCAGCGACATCGGCTGGGTAGTGGGGCATTCGTACATCGTGTATGGCCCGCTCATCGCCGGTCAGACCACCCTTCTTTATGAAGGCACGCCGGTGCGCCCCGACGGCGCGATCCTGTGGCAACTGGTGGAGCGCTTTCGCGTCAACGCGCTGTTCTCTTCGCCCACGGCGGTGCGCGTGCTCAAGCGCCAGGATCCGGCCCTGCTCAAGCGGCACGACCTGTCGTCGCTGCACACCGTGTACCTGGCGGGCGAGCCGCTGGACGAGCCCACGGCGCGCTGGCTGTCCGACGGCCTGGGCAAGCCTGTCATCGACAATTATTGGCAGACCGAATCGGGCTGGCCCATCCTGTCGGCGCAGCCGGGCGTGGAGCACACGCCGGCGCGCTTGGGCAGCCCGTCGTTTCCCACCTATGGCTTCGACGTGCGCGTGGTGAACGAAACCACGGGCGAAGATTTGCCTGCGGGCCAGAAGGGCGTGGTGGCCATCGTGCCGCCGCTGCCGCCGGGCGCCATGTCCACCATCTGGGGCGACGACGAGCGCTTCGTGCAGACCTATTTCACTTCCATACCCGGCCGGCAGTACTACTCGACCTTCGACTGGGGCAGGGTGGACGCGGACGGCTATTGGTTCATCCTGGGCCGCACCGACGACGTGATCAACGTGGCCGGGCATCGCCTGGGCACGCGCGAGATCGAGGAATCGATCAGCACGCATGCCGGCGTGGCCGAGTGCGCGGTGGTGGGCGTGGCCGACGAGCTCAAGGGCCAGGTGGCCATGGCCTTCGTGGTGCTCAGGCAGGCCGCGCCGGCCGAGGACCCCGACGCGGCCCGCGCGCTGGAAGGCGATATCATGCGCGTGGTGGAGCAGCAGCTCGGTGCCGTGGCGCGCCCCGCGCGCATCCGCTTCGTCGGCGCCTTGCCCAAGACGCGTTCGGGCAAGGTGCTGCGGCGGGCCATCGTGGCCGTGTGCGAAAAGCGCGACCCGGGCGACCTCACCACCATCGAAGATCCCTCAGCACTCGAACAAATCAAGGAATCCCTGCAATGAAGACCAAAGCCGTACTGGGCGCGGAAGACGTGAAGAAGATCCTGGCCGCCGCCGAGGCGCATGCGCTCAAGAACAAATGGGCCGTGACCATCGCGGTGGCCGACGACGGCGGTCACCTGCTGGGCCTGCTGCGCGGCGACGGCGCGGCGCCCGTGTCCTCGCACATCGCCCCGGCCAAGGCGCGCACCGCCGCGATGGGCCGGCGCGAGTCCAAGGGCTATGAAGACATCATCAACCAGGGGCGCTATTCCTTCCTCTCGGCGCCGCTCGACGGCATGCTCGAAGGCGGCGTGCCGGTTGTGGCCGACGGCCAGGTGATCGGCGCCGTNGGCGTGTCGGGCGTGAAGTCCACCGAAGACGCGGAGATCGCCCGCGCCGGCATCGCCGCGCTCGGCCTGTGAACGCGGCCGCCCCGTCCGCCGACGCCGCGGCCGGGGCGGCCGGCGGGTCGCTCAACCCCGGGGTGACGCGGCGCGAGGTATGGGCCTGGGCGATGTACGACTTCGCCAATTCGGGCTATTCCACCGTCATCATCACCACGGTTTTCAGCGCCTATTTCGTCGGCGTTGTGGGCGGCGGGGCTCCCTGGGCCACGCTGGCCTGGACCTCGGCGCTGTCGCTGTCCTATTTCTGCCTCATGCTCACCATGCCCACGCTGGGCGCGCGCGCCGACGCGCGCGCGGGCAAGCGCCGGCTGCTCTACAGCAGCACCTTGGGCCACGTGGGCTTCATGCTGCTGCTCGTATGGGCCGGGCCGGGCGACGTCTGGCTGGCGCTGGCGGGGGTGGCCTGCTCCAACTATTTCTATTGCATAGGCGAGTCGGTGATCGGGGCTTTCCTGCCCGAGCTGGCGCGGCCCCATGCCTTGGGGCGCGTCTCCGGCTGGGGCTGGAGCTTCGGCTATTGCGGCGGCATGCTCAGCCTGGGCCTGTCGCTGGCGGTGGTGCTCCTCAGCCAGTCGCATGGCCTGGAAGCGCCGCGCTACGTGCCCTGGGTCGTCATGGTCACGGCCGCCGTGTTCGTGCTGGCGGCGCTGCCGTCCTTTCTCATGCTGCGCGAACGGTCCAAGCCGCGCGACCTGCCTATGCAGAGCCTGTGGCGCGACCTGCGCGACATGCTGGCGCGCCTGGCCCGGCTCTGGCGCGAGACGGGCGTCGATTACCCGCAGTACCGCCGCCTCCTGATGTGCTGCGCCTGCTACCAGGCCGGCATCTCGGTGGTCATCACGCTCGCCGCGGTCTATGCGCAGCAGGTCATGGGCTTCGGCATGGCGCAGACCATGATCATGATCTTCACCGTGAACATCGCCGCGGCGGCGGGCGCTTTCGCCTTCGGCTATGCGCAGGACCGCATCGGCCACAAGCGCGCGCTGGCGATCACGCTGTGCGGCTGGCTCGCCATGGTGCTGACGGCCTATGCGGCGGTCACGGTGCCGGTGTTCTGGGCCGCGGCTTTCCTGGCCGGCCTGTGCATGGGCACGAGCCAGAGCGCGGGGCGGGCCATGGTGGGCGTGTTCGCGCCGGCCGGCCGCCTGGCCGAGTTCTTCGCCTTGTGGACCTTCGCGGTGCAACTGGCCGCCGTGGTCGGGCCGCTGACCTATGGCCTGGTAACCTGGGTTACCCATGGTAATCAGCGCCTGGCCATCCTGGTCACGGGCCTGTTCTTCGTGGGCGGCCTGGCGCTGCTGGCGCGCGTGCGCATGCCGGGCCGAACCGAGGGGGCGGCCGTTCTTCCAGGATAGTCAGGTGGAAGTAAGAGCGCAAAGGTACGGTATCGAAGTTGTATAACGCAAATAGCCGTATTTAAAAATAAACCCACACGGAGACAAAGCATGTCCAATTCCATCGAATCGGTCCTGGTTGAAACGCGTGTATTCCCGCCACCCGCGAGCGCGGTGCAGGGGGCGACCATTTCGGGCATGGATGCCTATCGCGCCCTGGCGGCGGAGGCCGAGCGCGATCCCGATGCGTTCTGGGCCCGCATGGCGCGCGAGCACCTGCAATGGACCAAGCCCTTCACCCAGGTGCTCGACGAATCCAAGGCGCCGTTCTACCGCTGGTTCGGCGACGGCGAGCTCAACGTCTCGGCCAACTGCCTCGAAGCGCAGATCGCGCAGGGCAAGGGCGACAAGGTCGCCATCATCTTCGAAGCCGACGACGGCAAGGTCGACAAGATCACCTACAGCCAGCTGCTGGTGCGCGTCAGCCGCTTTGCCAACGGCTTGAAGAGCCTGGGCTACAAGCTGGGCGACCGCGCCATCATCTACATGCCCATGTCCATCGAGGCCGTGATCGCCATGCAGGCCTGCGCCCGCCTGGGCGTGATCCACTCGGTGGTGTTCGGCGGCTTCTCGGCCAAGAGCCTGCAGGAGCGCATCGTCGACGTGGGCGCATCGCTGGTCATCACGGCCGACGAGCAGATGCGCGGCGGCAAGGCCATCCCGCTCAAGCCCGCCGTGGAAGAGGCGCTGGCCATGGGCGGCTGCGAAGCCGTGAGCAAGGTCGTCGTCTACAAGCGCACCGGCGCCAAGGTCAACTGGACCGAAGGCCGCGACCTGTGGATGCACGACGTCGAGGCCGGCCAGCCCGACGTGTGCGCGCCCACGCCGGTCAACGCCGAGCACCCGCTCTTCATCCTCTATACCTCGGGTTCCACGGGCAAGCCCAAGGGCGTGCAGCACTCCTCGGCCGGTTATCTGCTGTGGTCCGCGCTCACCGTGAAGTGGACCTTCGACTCGCGCGACAGCGACGTCTTCTGGTGCACCGCCGACGTGGGCTGGGTCACCGGCCACACCTACATCACCTACGGCCCGCTGGCCTGCGGCCTGACCCAGGTCATGTTCGAAGGCGTGCCCACGTATCCCGATTCGGGCCGCTTCTGGGACATGATCGCGCGCCACAAGGTCTCGGTGTTCTACACCGCGCCCACGGCCATCCGCTCGCTCATCAAGGCCTGCGAAGGCAACCCCAAGACGCATCCGCGCAATTACGCGCTCGACTGCCTGCGCATCATCGGTTCGGTGGGCGAGCCCATCAATCCCGAAGCCTGGATGTGGTATCACAAGAACGTCGGCCGCGAGCGCTGCCCCATCGTCGACACCTGGTGGCAGACCGAAACGGGCGGCCACATGATCACGCCGCTGCCCGGCGCCACGCCGCTCAAGCCCGGCTCGTGCACGCTGCCGCTGCCCGGCATTGCCGCGGCCATCGTCGACGAGACCGGCGAGGACGTGCCTTCCGGCAACGGCGGCTTCCTGGTCATGAAGCGCCCCTGGCCCGCCATGATCCGCACCATCTGGGGCGATCCGGACCGCTTCGTCAAGAGCTACTTCCCGCCCGAGCTCAAGGGCTATTACCTGGCGGGCGACGGCGCGCAGCGGGACAAGGACGGCTACTTCTGGATCATGGGCCGCATCGACGACGTGCTCAACGTCTCGGGCCATCGACTGGGCACCATGGAGGTCGAGTCGGCCCTGGTGGCGCACGAGATGGTGGCCGAAGCCGCCGTGGTGGGTCGTCCCGACGACACCACCGGCGAAGCCGTGGTGGCCTTCGTGGTGCTCAAGCGCTCCCGCCCCGAAGGCGACGAGGCCAAGGCCATCGCCCAGCAGCTGCGCGACTGGGTCGCCAAGGAAATCGGCCCCATCGCCAAGCCCAGGGACATCCGCTTCGGCGACAACCTGCCCAAGACCCGCTCGGGCAAGATCATGCGCCGCCTGCTGCGCGTGGTCGCCAAGGGCGAGACCGTCACGCAGGACGTCTCCACGCTGGAGAACCCGGCGATCCTGGAGCAGTTGTCCAAATCGCTGTAGTGCTACAGTCATCGGATCCTTCCTCTGCAGTATCTGGAGCATCCGATGATTGATTTGCGCAGCGACACCGTCACCCGTCCCACCGAGGCCATGCTCAAGGCCATGACGCAGGCCCCGGTGGGTGACGACGTTTTGGGTGACGACCCCACGATTATTCGTTTGCAGGCCTCTGTGGCCGAACGCGCCGGCAAAGAGGCCGGCTTGTTCTTTCCGTCCGGCACGCAGAGCAATCTCGGGGCCCTCATGGCCCATTGCGATCGCGGCGACGAATACCTGGTGGGCCAGCACGCGCACACCTACAAATACGAAGGCGGCGGCGCCGCCGTGCTGGGCAGCATCCAGCCCCAGCCTATCGAGAACGCCGCCGACGGCACGCTGCCGCTGGAAAAGCTCAAGGCCGCGGTCAAGGTCAAGGGCAATCCGCACTTCGCCAACACCAAGATGCTGGCCCTGGAGAACACCTTCAGCGGCAAGGTGATCCCGCAGAGCTATGTGCGCGAGGCCACCGACTGGGCGCATTCCATCGGCCTGTCGACGCACCTGGACGGCGCGCGCGTGTTCAACGCCTCGGTCGCCAGCGGCCTTTCATTGAAGCAGCTGTGCGAAACCTTCGACAGCGTGTCGATCTGCTTTTCCAAGGGCATGGGCGCGCCGGTCGGCTCGGTGCTGGTGGGCAGCAAGGCCTTGGTCGACAAGGCCTACCGCTGGCGCAAGGTGCTGGGCGGCGGCATGCGGCAGGGCGGCATCCTGGCCGCCGCGTGCTTGCATGCGCTGGACCACAACGTCGAGCGCCTGGCGCAGGATCACGCCAATGCCGAGCGCCTGGCCGCCGGGTTCAAGATCCTGCCGAACGTGAAGTCGGTGTCGCAGGCGACCAATATGGTGATGATCGATTTCGAGCCTTCGGTCTGCGAAGGCTTGTTCGCCGAGTTCAAGAAGCAGGACATCCTGGTCCTGGGCGCCTACGGCGGCCCCACGCGCATGGTCACGCACCTGGACGTGTCCGAGGCGGACGTGGACCGCGTCGTCGCGGTTGCCCGGGCCTATCTTTCTAAGCGTTGATCAGCGCGGCGTAGCCGGCCCGCGAGTCGGGCCAGCGCAGCGCATAGCCGCTGGATTTCAAGCGGGCATTGTCGAGCCGCTTGCTGCCTACGCCCGCGGGCGCCGGACCGGGCGCCGGGGCGGCGGCGCCCAGGAGGCCAGCCAGGTACGCATACAGCTCGTGCAGGGGCAGCGGCGTGTCGTCGCAGCCGATGTAGACAGGCTGCGCATCGGCCAGGGTCAATAGGTGCGCCAGGGCCGCGGCCGCGTCGTCCACATGGATGCGGTTGGCCCAATGCGGCGGGTCGATCGGCGCGCGGGCTTGCCCGGCGCGCAGGCGGTCCAGCAGCTGCGTGCGGCCCGGGCCGTAGATCCCGGCCAGACGCAGCGCCGCGGCGGGCAGGCCTTGATCCCTCAGCCACTGTTCCGCTTCGAGCAGAATGCGGCCGTTGTGGCCGTGCGGGGCGGGGGGCGTGTCTTCGTCCACCCGGCCGCCGCCATGCTCGCCGTAGACCGCGGACGAAGAAACGAACACGACGCGCTGCAGGGCGGCGCAGTCGAGCGCACCGAACACGTGCTTCATGCCGTCCGTGAAAACGCGGGCATAGGCCTGCGGATTGCGCGCGTCTGGCGCGGCGGCCCAGGCCACGTGCGTGAGGCCGCCGGGCAGGCCGCGCAGGGTGTCGGGCTCGCCGAGATCGGCCGCGAACCAGTGCAGGCGCTCGTGTTCGACGGCAGCCGGATGCCGGCGCAGGGCCCAGACCTCGTCTCCCTGCGCCAGCAGTTCCCGTGCCGCGCGCAGGCCCACGTCGCCCGCGCCGACCAGCAATATGCGTCTGTCCACCTACATCCCGCTGTACACCGGACCTTCGCCGCCTTGAGGCGCCGTCCACACGATGTTCTGCGTCGGGTCCTTGATGTCGCAGGTCTTGCAGTGCACGCAGTTCTGCGCGTTGATCTGCAGCTTGTCGGCGCCGTGATCGTCCTTGACGAACTCGTATACGCCGGCCGGGCAGTAGCGCGCTTCGGGGCCGCCGTATTGCGCCAGGTTGATGGCCACGGGCACCGATGCATCTTTGAGCGTGAGGTGGATGGGCTGGTTCTCTTCGTGGTTGGTGTTCGAGATGAACACCGAGCTGGGCTTGTCGAAAGTGAGCTTGCCGTCCGGCTTGGGATAGTCGATGCGCGCGCACTGCGAGGCGGGCTGCAGGCAGGCGTGATCGGGCTTGGTGCGATGGATGGTCCAGGGCATCCTGCCCTTGAGGAGCCACTGCTCGATGCCCGTCATCACCGTGGCCACGGTGCGGCCCTTCTTGAACCACTGCTTGAAATTGCGCGCCTTGTTCAGCTCGGCGTGCAGCCAGGACGATTCGAACGCGGCCGGGTAGGCCGAGAGCTCGTCCTGCTTGCGGTCGGCCACGATGGCGTCGAAGGCGGCTTCGGCGGCCAGCTTGCCGGTCTTGAGCGCGGCGTGGCTGCCCTTGATGCGCGAGGCGTTGAGAAAGCCCGCTTCGCAGCCCACCATGACGCCGCCCGGGAACACCAGCTTGGGCAGCGACAGCAGGCCGCCGGCGGTGATGGCGCGCGCGCCGTAGGCGATGCGCTTGCCGCCTTCGAAGGTGGGGCGTATGGCCGGGTGCGTCTTGTAGCGCTGGAATTCGTCGTAGGGCGAGAGCCAGGGATTGGCGTAGTCCAGGCCCACCACCATGCCCACCGCCACCTGGTTGTTGTCCAGGTGATAGAGGAAGGAGCCGCCATAGGTGTCGGAATCCAGCGGCCAGCCGGCGGTGTGCACCACCAGGCCGGGCTTGGATTGCGCGGGGTCGACTTCCCAAAGNTCTTTGATGCCGATGCCGTAGCTTTGCGGGTCGCGGCCGGCGTCGAGCTTGTAGCGCTCGATCAGCTGGCGGCCCAGCTGGCCGCGCGCGCCCTCGGCGAAGACGGTGTAGCGCGCCAGGAGCTCCATGCCGGGCTGATAGTGATCGGTGTGCGAGCCGTCGCGCGCCACGCCCATGTCGCCCGTGACCACGCCGCGGACGGCGCCGGCCTCGTCGTGGAGCACTTGCACGGCGGCAAAGCCGGGGAACACGTCCACGCCCAGCGCCTCGGCCTGCTCGCCCAGCCACTTGACGAACTCGCCCAGGCGCACGATGTAGTTGCCGTGGTTCTGGAAGCACTGGGGCAGCAGCCAGTCGGGCGTGCGGCGCGCACCCGATTGCGTGAGGAAGAGGAACTGGTCCTGCGTGACCGCCACGGTGAGGGGCGCGCCTTTTTCTTTCCAGTCGGGGATGAGCTCGGTGAGCGCCTGCGGGTCCATCACCGCGCCGGACAGCGTGTGGGCGCCCAGTTCAGCGGCCTTCTCCAGCACGCAGACGCTGACCTCGTGGTTGCGCTCGCTGGCAAGCTGCTTGATGCGTATGGCCGCGGCCAGGCCGCCTGGGCCGCCGCCTACGATGACCACGTCGTATTCCATCGACTCGCGTTCGGACATGTTCTTATCCCCTTATATACGGCTTGGCCTTGCGCGGCCCGACCGCCCGGCTGCCGCGCCCCGGATCGGGCCTGCTGCAAGGCGGTTTATCATTGAACCAAGTATAGAGTAGGGAGACTGCAAGCATGAATCTGGTGATGGATGAACACGGCGGCGCAGATCCGAAAGCCGGGAGAACGCTGGGCGCGGGCGACACGCACNTCCTGGAAGTGCCCNTGCGCTGGGGCGATTCCGATGCGCTGGACCATCTGAACAACACGCTGTATTTCCGCCTCATGGAAGANGCGCGGATGCAGATTTTGTACGGCGCCGGCCTGAAGCTGCCGGACGATCACGGCGCCATCCTGGCGCACGCGTCCTGCGATTTCCTGCGTCCGCTGACCTATCCGGCCAGCGTGCGCGTCACGCACCGGGTCGGCCGCATCGGCCGCTCCAGCCTGGAGTTCGAGCTCACTCTCGACAAAGTGGGCGACGAGTCGGGCTCGTATGCCCGCGGGCGCAACGTGCTGGTATGGATGGACTACCTCAACAATCGCTCGCAGCCCTGGCCCGCCGACGTGCTGGGCAGGCTGGGCGAGGCCTTCACGCCCGCGGGATAGCGCCAATGCGGCCGCCGGCGGGCTGCCGCTACAATCTTTTTGATTTCAAGCAAGGACTCTGGGTCGGCCCGGCCGGCGCCGGGAACATATAACCAAGGAGCAGGAGCAATGAACAAAATCTATGCGAGCGCGGCCGACGCGCTGGCAGGCGTCGTCAAAGACGGCCAGATGATCGCCGTAGGCGGCTTTGGCCTGTGCGGTATTCCCGAGGCATTGATCGCCGCGCTGCGCGATTCCGGCGTCAAGAACCTGACCTGCATCAGCAACAATGCCGGCATCGACGGTTTCGGCCTGGGCCAGCTGCTGAACACGCGCCAGATCCGCAAGATGATCGCGTCCTACGTGGGCGAGAACAAAGAGTTCGAGCGCCAGTACCTGGCCGGCGAACTCGAGCTCGAGTTCACGCCCCAGGGCACGCTGGCCGAGAAGCTGCGCGCCGGCGGCGCCGGCATCCCGGCCTTCTTCACCAAGACCGGCGTGGGCACCATCGTGGCCGACGGCAAGGAAACCCGCGAGTTCGACGGCCACCAATACGTCATGGAGCGTTCCCTTGCGCCCGACGTGGCCCTGGTCAAGGCCTATGTGGCCGACCGCAGCGGCAACCTGGTGTTCCGCAAGACGGCGCGCAATTTCAACCCCAACGCGGCCATGGCCGGCAAGATCACCATCGTCGAAGTCGAGAAAATCGTCGAAACCGGCGCGCTCGATCCCGATCAGGTCCATCTGCCCGGCATCTACGTGCACCGGATCGTGCTCAACGCGACCCCCGAGAAACGCATCGAACAACGCACCACGCGCCCCGCGTAAACAGGAGTACTAGACATGGCATGGTCCCGCGATGAAATGGCGGCGCGCGCCGCGCGCGAGCTGCAAGACGGTTTCTACGTCAACCTGGGCATAGGCCTGCCCACCCTGGTCGCCAACCACGTGCCCGCCGGCATGGAAGTGTGGCTGCAATCGGAAAACGGCCTGCTGGGCATCGGCCCGTTTCCCACCGACGCCGAAGTCGATGCCGACATGATCAACGCCGGCAAGCAGACGGTCACCACGCTGCCCGGCTCGAGCATTTTTTCGTCGGCCGATTCTTTCGCGATGATCCGCGGCGGCAAGATCAACCTGGCCATCCTCGGCGCCATGCAGGTTTCCGAGAAGGGCGACCTGGCCAACTGGATGATCCCGGGCAAGATGATCAAGGGCATGGGCGGCGCCATGGACCTCGTGGCCGGCGTCGGCCGCGTGGTGGTGCTGATGGAGCACGTGGCCAAGAAGAAGGACGGCACCGAAGACCTGAAGCTGCTGCCCGCCTGCACGCTGCCCCTGACGGGCGTGGGCGTGGTCAACATCATCATCACCGACCTGGGCGTGATGGAAGTCACGCCCAACGGGCTGAAGCTGCTGGAAGTCGCGCCTGGCGTGACGGTGGACGAGATCAAGTCCAAGACGGCTGCCAAGCTGGATGTGTCGGCGGTTAAGTAAGCCTGGGGCTAGCCCCCTCCTGCGTCCGTCGACGGTTTAAAAAACCGTCGAATTGGACTGCAGTGAGCCGAGGGTCCCGGAGCAATCCGAAGCGCGGGGCGGCCAACCGCAGCCGCGAAAGCGGCGAGCATCGGAATTGCGCAGGGCAGCCTGGGCGCCTTAAGAACCCAATGCAGCGGTTCGATCAGCAACGCAGCGGCTCAAGAACTCAATCTCGGCGGATGCAAGAACTCAACCCGCCAGCCGCATCCCCACATGCGGTATTCCATCTTCCACGTATTCATCTGTCGCAACGACGAAACCATGCGCGCCATAAAAGCCGCACAAATGGGCCTGCGCGCCTAGATAAACGCCTGCCTGCGGCCAGCGCGAGCGCACCTCGGCCAGCGCGCGGCTCATCAGATCGTTGCCGAGCCCCGTGCCGCGCCATTGCGGCGCCACGATGACCCGGCCGATGACCGCTTCGCCGTTCTCGTCGTGGGCAGGGTCCAGCAGCCGGCAATAGGCCGCCAATTTCCCGTCGTCCCAAGCCATGAGGTGCGCGGTTTCGCCGCGCAGGTCCTGGCCGTCGATATCCGGGTAGACGCAATGCTGTTCGACCACGAACACCGCGCAGCGCAACTGCAGCAGCCCATAGAGCTCGGCGAGGGTCAGATCGGTGTGGTTTTTACATGTCCAGTTGAGCATGGCCTGTATTTTGCCTCGTCCGAAAGCTCGGGACATGCCCGCGCCTGGGATATACCCGTATTTGAAAATTAATTTTCACGGATAAAATCCACCGGTAAATAATTTTACATTCAAGGCCGGACCCGCCCATGTCGCTGGCAACCCCCATCATTGCCGAACGTATCGCCCGAGCCCAGCCCGGGTTGAGCCGTACCCAGCACAGAATGGCCGAATACGTCCTGGCCCATCCGTTTCGCGTGGCCACCATGACCATCGACGAATTCGCTTCGGCCGTGGGCGTGTCGGTGGCGACGGCCAACCGGTTTGCGCGCGCGCTGGACTTGCCGGGCTACCCGCAGTTTCGCGCCGAGCTGGCGCGCGGCTTCGAGGCCGCGCTCGAGCCGGTCGAAAAACTGCGCACCGAGCTGGCCCAGCACGCGAGCGCGGCGCAAGTTTTCGCCGCCGTGTTCGAAGAAGACATCGCCAACACCCGCCGCAATCTGCAGGCCTTGAACGCCGACGCCTGCGAGCGGGCGGTCGAGGCGGTGCTCAAGGCCGAGCGCGTCTTCATCATCGGCTTCGGCGCCAGCGGCTATCTGGCAGGCCTCTTGCAGCGCGGCCTGTGCATGCACCTGCGTTCGGTCGAATCCATGGCCGGGCCGGGCGGCGTGTCGCATGCCGCGCGCCAGATGTCGCGCATGAATCCGTCGGACCTGGTCATCGCCATCGCGTTTCCGCGCTATCTCACCGATACCATCACCCTGGCCAAGGCGGCCCGCAAGGCCGGCGTGACGGTGCTGGCGCTCACCGACAAACCCACTTCGCCGCTGGCGCCCGAAGCGTCCATCGCGCTTTATACGCACAGCGCGCGCCAGCTCACCGTCAATTCCGAAACCTCGGTCCTTAGCCTCATCGAGGCCCTGTCGGCCGCGGTGGCCTACCGGGCCAAGAATTCCGTAGCCGCCGTGGCCCACGTGACCGAGTCCGTGATGCCCTGGCTTTTCCACGATATCCATTCATGAAACCTGTCATCGCCATCCACGGCGGCGCCGGCGCCATCGCGCGCGACGCCATGAGCCCCGAAAAAGAACGCGAATACCTCGACGCGCTCACGCGCATCGTCGCCGCCGGCCAGGCCGTGCTGGCCGAGGGCGGCAGCGCGCTCGATGCCGTCACCACGGCCGTGCGCCTGCTCGAAGACTGCCCGCTCTTCAACGCGGGGCACGGCGCGGTGTTCACCAGCGCCGGCACGCACGAGCTGGACGCCTCCATCATGGACGGCGCCACGCTGCGCACCGGCGCCATTGCCAACGTGAACTGCGTGCGCAATCCGGTGCTGGCCGCGCGCAAGGTCATGGAAGAGAGCAAGCACGTGTTCTTCGTCGGCGCGGGCGCCGAGGCCTTCGCCCGCGAGCAGGGGCTGGAGATCGTCGATCCTTCCTATTTCTCGACCGAGGCGCGGCGCGAGCAACTGCTGCGCGTGCAGCGCGAGAACCCCGATGCGGCGGTGCTCGATCACGACGGCCAGGCCATCGTGGCGCGCAGCCAGCCGGCATTGGCCAAGCCCACCGACCCGCTGGACGCCGACAAGAAGTTCGGCACGGTCGGCGCCGTGGCCGTGGACGCGCACGGCAATCTGGCCGCGGCCACGTCCACCGGCGGCATCACCAACAAGCAGGTGGGCCGCGTGGGCGACGCGCCCATCATCGGCGCGGGCTGCTACGCCAATAACCACACCTGCGCGGTCTCGACCACGGGCACCGGCGAGATGTATATCCGCATGGTGGCTGCTTACGATATTTCGGCGCTGATGGAATACACCGGCGCCACGCTGGAGGCCGCCGCGGCCAGGGTGATGCACGAGAAACTGCCCAGCATCGAAGGCAAGGGCGGCCTCATCGCCGTCGACGCGCAGGGCAACGTGACGCTGCCCTTCAATACCGAAGGCATGTACCGCGGCTACGGCCGCGTCGGGCAAGCGCCGGCCGTGGCGATCTACCGCTGATTTCAGGAACCGCGTTTCATGACTGATCCCATCAAGACGATGCAGGAGAACCGCGTGGTCCAGGTGCAAGACCTGACCGTGCGCTTCGAGACGTCCGAACGCACGGTCGAGGCGGTGCGCAACCTGTCCTTCCACGTCGATCGCGGCGAGACGCTGGCCATCGTCGGCGAGTCGGGTTCGGGCAAGTCGGTGACCTCGCTGTCGCTGATGCGCCTGGTCGACCACGGCGGCGGCAAGATCGTGCAGGGCGCCATGGCGCTGCGCCGGCGCGACGGCCGCATCATCGACCTGGCCGGCGCCAGCCAGCGCGAGATGCGCAATGTGCGCGGCGCCGACATGGCCATGATCTTCCAGGAGCCCATGACCTCGCTCAACCCGGTGTTCACGGCCGGCGACCAGATCGCCGAATCGATCCGCGTGCACCAGGGCATGGACCGCGCGGCGGCCCGCGCCGAAGCGCTGCGCATGCTCGAGCAGGTGCGCATTCCCGAAGCGCGCCAGGTGCTGGACCGCTTTCCGCATCAGCTGTCGGGCGGCATGCGCCAGCGCGTCATGATCGCCATGGCCCTGTCGTGCAAGCCGTCGCTGCTGGTTGCCGACGAACCGACCACCGCGCTGGACGTGACCATCCAGGCGCAGATCCTGCAGCTCATCCGCCAGCTGCAGGAAGAAATGAACATGGGCGTGATCTTCATCACGCACGATATGGGCGTGGTGGCCGAAGTGGCCGACCGCGTGCTGGTGATGTACCGCGGCGACAAGGTCGAGGAGGGCGCTTCCGCGGACGTGTTCGCCCGGCCCCGGCATGCCTATACCAAGGCGCTGCTGTCGGCCGTGCCGCGCCTGGGCGCCATGCAGGGCCGCGACCTGCCGGCCAAGTTCACGCTGCTGCGGGTTGATCAGCCGCAAGAGCAGCCGCAGGACGAAGCGCCCGCTGAAGCGATGGTGCCGCAGGATACGGTGCCTGCGGGCGCCCAGCCCATTTTGCGCGTCAAGGACCTGATCACGCGCTTCGACGTGACCAGCGGCATACTGGGCCGGGTGCGCCGGCGCGTGCACGCGGTCGAGAAGGTCAGCTTCGACCTCCACCCCGGCGAGACCCTGGCACTGGTGGGCGAGTCGGGCTGCGGCAAGTCCACCACGGGCCGCTCGCTGCTGCGCCTGGTCGAAAGCCAGAGCGGCGCCATCGAATTCGGCGGACGCAATATCCGCGACATTCCCGCCGGCGAGCTGCGCGAGCTGCGGCGCAATATCCAGTTCATCTTCCAGGATCCCTTCGCATCGCTCGACCCGCGCGTCACGGTGGGCTTCTCCATCATGGAGCCGCTCCTGGTGCACGGCGTGGCCTCGGGCGAAGCGGCGCGCAAGCGCGTGGCCTGGCTGCTCGACAAGGTGAGCCTGCCGGCCGACTACGCCGATCGCTATCCCCATGAGTTCTCCGGCGGCCAGCGCCAGCGCATCGCCATCGCGCGCGCCCTGGCGCTCAACCCCAAGGTGGTGGTGGCCGACGAGTCGGTATCGGCGCTGGACGTGTCCGTGCAGGCGCAGATCGTCAACCTCATGCTGGACCTGCAGCGCGAGCTGGGCGTGGCGTTCCTCTTCATCTCGCACGACATGGCGGTGGTCGAGCGCATCAGCCACCGCGTGGCGGTGATGTTCCTGGGCCAGATCGTCGAGATCGGCCCGCGCCGCGCCATCTTCGAGAATCCGCAGCACCCGTATACGAAGAAGCTGATGTCCGCCGTGCCCATCGCCGATCCGGCGCGCCGCCACATCAAGCGCGAACTGCTTTCCGAGGAAATCCCCAGCCCCATCCGCGCCGTGGGCGACGAGCCGATCGTCGAGCCGCTGGTGCAAGTGGCGCCGGATCATTTCGTGGCGCGGCATCGCGTCGCGGGCCTGTACTAATTTTTTGCTGTGCCTTTCAACGCCCAAGTACCAAAGGAGTCTTCATGAAAACCCGCTTTGACCAACATTCCAAGCGCAAGGCCCTGGCCACGTGCCTGCTGGCGTTCGCCTCGCTGACCGCCGCCGGTAGCGCCTGGGCCGCCAAGGACGCCATCCTGGCCATCAACTCGGAACCGGACAGCCTGGATCCCTACAACACCAACAGCACGCTGGCCATGGCGGTCAGCAAGACCTTTTACGAAGGCCTGTTCAAGTTCGACAAGGACCTGAAGATCGTGCCCGTGCTGGCCGAGAGCTACACGGTCTCGCCCGACGGCCTGGTCTACACCTTCAAGCTGCGCCAGGGCGTGAAGTTCCAGGACGGCACCGACTTCAACGCCGATGCGGTCAAGGCCAACATCGACCGCGTGCTCGACAAGAACAACCACCTGACGCGCTACGCCCAGTTCAACCGCATCGACAAGGTCGAGGCGGTCGATCCCAATACCGTGCGCTTCACGCTCAAAGAGCCCTTCGCGCCTTTCCTGAACTCGCTGGCCCACCCCTCGGCGGCCATGATCTCGCCGACCGCGCTCAAGAAGTGGGGCAAGGACATTTCCCAGCACCCCGTGGGCACCGGCCCCTTCACCTTCGTGGAGTGGAAGCACGCTGACGACATCAAGGGCGCCAAGTTCGCCGGCTATTGGCACAAGGGCTATCCCAAGGTCGACACCGTGACCTGGAAGCCCGTGCCCGAGAACAGCACGCGCGCGGCCATGCTGCAGACGGGCGAGACCGATTTCGCCTATCCGCTGCCCTACGAGCAGGCTGCGTCGCTGACCAAGTCGGACAAGCTCAACGTGATCACGCGCGACTCCATCATCGAGCGCTACATCAGTATGAACGTGCAGCACAAGCCGTTCGACAACGTGAAGGTGCGCCAGGCCGTCGCCTACGCCATCAACCGCCAGGCCCTGGCCAAGGTGGCTTTCAGCGGCTATGCCTTCCCGGCCATGGGCATCGTGCCGCAAGGCGTGGCCTATGCCTACAAGATGCAGCCCTGGCCTTACGATCCCAAGAAGGCCAAGGAACTGCTGAAGGAAGCGGGCTATCCGAACGGTTTCGAGACGACCCTGTGGGGGGCCTATAACGACACCACCACACTGAAGGCGCTGCAGTTCCTGCAGCAGCAACTGGCCCAGGTGGGCATCAAGGTGAAGGTGCGCGGCCTCGAGCCGGCCGAGCGCACCGACCTGATCCAGAACCAGAAGGATCCGGCCACCGCGCCCGTGCGCATGTACTACTCGGGCTGGTCGGCGTCCACCGGCGAAGCCGACTGGGCCCTGCGTCCGCTGCTGACCAAGGAAGCCTTCCCGCCCGTCCTCTACAACACCGCCTACTACACCAACCCGAAGGTCGAGAAGGATGTCGCCGACGCGTTGAAG
>Ga0055529_1000401_pt1 | contig 46146 bp, 27 predicted proteins | sample AraplaCol_mCL_r2_FD_55007 | JGI IMG/M metagenome (GOLD analysis project Ga0055529, IMG submission 55007) | Arabidopsis root microbial communities from North Carolina, USA - plate scrape CL_Col_mCL_r2 | ecosystem: Host-associated > Plants > Roots > Endosphere | place: USA: North Carolina...
CTTGTTATTAGAAGCCATAGCGACATTCGGCTGCACGCTAAAGCACAAGCAACCCCACCCCAACCCTCCCCTACTGTCGCAGGGGAGGGGGCAAATCGTGGTGAGCCATGGAGCGATGACGCTTAAGTTAGCGCCATTGTCCCTAACGCAACAACACAATCCGCGTATCGCTTACGCGCTTTGCGCGAATCGCCCAGCCCTGCTGCAGCAGTTGCAGGAAGGTCTGCTGGTCGTTGGTTCGGAACACGCCGCTGATGTGGATGTTCTGCAGCGACGGATCGCCGATGGAAAGCTTGGTATTGCTGTAGCGGTTCATCTCCAGCAGCAGTTGCGGCAGCCGCCAGTCGTGCACGAACAGCTTGCCTTGCGTCCAGCCTTGCGCCTGCTGCAGGTCGAGCGGATGCACCGGCGTGATGCGGCCGCTTGCGTCGAACGCCAGGCCTTGTCCGCCGATCAGGGACGCGCTTTGCGTTGCGCCGTCCGGCGTCTGGGTGGCGATGGCCAGCTTGCCTTTCAGCAGGGCCACGTCGGTGGCGCCGTCGCTAAGGCGTACCTGGAACTGGGTGCCGACTGCCGTGACGGTGCCGCTGCCCGCATGCACTACGAACGGCCAGGCGTGATTGCCTTGCACGCTGAATTGCGCCCGCCCATGCAGCAGGTCCACGCGCCGCGTGCGCGGGCTATAACTCACCGATACGTCGCTGTCGGTATCGAGCAGGATCATCGAGCCGTCCGCCAGCTGCACCGCGCGCTGCTGGCCGGCGGCCGTGCTGTAGTGCGTGGCGGCCACCTCGGCCGGCATCGCAAGCCAGCGTGGCAGGGCGATCACCGCCACCAGCACCGCCAGGCCGGCGGCCATGGCCGGCAGCAGCCAGCGCCGCGGTGCGCGCGGTTCGGGCTCGCGGCGCAAGGCGCGCCACGCCGCCGCCATCACGGCCGGGTCCTTGGTCGCTTCCTCGCTGCGCTTCCACAGCAGTTCCAGTTCGCGGTACGCCGCCGCATGCGCCGGATCGGCGCTGCGCCAGCGCTCGAACGCCGCCCGCTCCTCGGCCGGGCAGTGCCGGTCGAGCAGGCGCGCGAACCAGTATTCGGCGTCGTCGGGCGAGCCGGCCTGCATCCGATCGTGGGTGTTTTCCCTGTCCATGCTCATCACAACGGTTCCGTCGACGAATCACCTACCTTGCGCCGCAACTGGGCAAGCGCGGTGGCCAGGTGTTTCTCGACCATCTTTACCGAGATCGCGCAGCGGCTGGCGATCTCCGCATGGCTCAGGTCGTGCACGCGCTTGAGCAGGTACACGCGCTGGCACTTGGGCGGCAGCTCCAGGATCGCCTTGGACAGCCGCGCCACCTGCTGGTCGTACAGCGCACGCTGCTCGGGCGTGTGCTCGCCGGCGGCGATGTCCAGGCCATCCAGCGCAACGTGGTCCTTGTTGTGGTGGCTGAGCGCGACGCGGTACTGGTCGTGCGCCACGTTGACCGCGATCCTGTACAAAAGCTGTTTCCAGGCTGACGGCGGCTCCGATTCGCGGTAACGCATCAGCTTGGCCATGCTTTCCTGCGCCGCGTCTTCGGCATCCTGCTCGCTGGCCGTGCGCGCGCGCAAAAACTGCAGCAGGCCACGGAACTGGCCCCGCAGGAATGTCTCGAAACTCTGCGTGTTGTCATGTGCCCCGATGGCCGGCATGCCCGGCCCCCCCAGCGGCGCACTTTCCCGCTTGCTCTTCATCCCCGGTATCGCACCTACCCACCCAGCGTTACAGGAATGTGGCGCAAAACGGGGTGGCTTGCAAACCCGCTGGTGCTTGCGTGTCGCTTCAAACGTTTGGTTTTTGTCATGGCATGCATGCGTGCTCCATCCCGGCTTCACGCAGCGGGCAGGATTTTGTCACATAGGCCGATGCAAGCTTGAGCCATCCCGAGCCTGCGAGACGAAGCACCCGTGAACGTGGCGATCCAGCTTGAAAAGCATGAAGTAGCCGGCCTGGAAAAGATCGCCGAAGGGCGCGTCGCGGCCGTACCCGACTCGATTGCCTCGCGGCTACTCGCCATCGGCCTGGTGCAACCGTTGCGCGAAGCCGGGCGCGGCTTGACGCTCCAGCTGACGCCCAAGGGCTTGTCGTTTATTCGGTCCAGCGATCAGTAGCTGGTTTGCGGGGAAGGGTTCTGACTTGGGTGCGCATTCGCGCGTAGCGAGGATGTGCGCTTTTTGCCGGCCTCAACTCAAGATCACCACACCGCCCGGCAGCGAGGTGACCTTGGCGCCGTAAGCGTCATGAATCAATGCCGCCACGTCGGCGAGCTGGTTGAGCGAGAAACGCGCCTGCACCTTGCGCGTGCCCAGGTCGTCATTGGCAAGAATGATCTTGCCCGGGCGATAACGGTTGATTTCGCGCACCACTTCGGCCAGCGGCTGGCCGTCGAAAATCAGCACGCGCCGCCGCCATGCCATGGTGACTTCGAGATTTGCCGGCATGACCTGGGCAACGCGTCCGTCGCCGAAATCGGCGCGCTGCGCGGTTTGCAGCACGGCGGTTTGTCCCCGGTAGCGCAGGGTGGTCGCGCCATCCAGGCCGGTGACCGATACGTCGGCGTCATCGCAGCGCACGTTGCATTTGCCCAGCACGCCCACGTCGATGCGGCCGCCGCCGGCATAGACGCTCACCGGGCCGGGCGCCGCCGCGGTGGCCTTGACCTGAATCTCGCCGCGCAGCAGATCGATGCCGGTGAGCTGTCCCCTCGACTTGCGCAGGTTGATGCTGGTCTGCGTATTCATCTGCACCACGATGCCCTGGCCCAGATCCACTTCGCGCTGCTCGCCGGTGGCAGTGCGATAGTCGGCCGCCATGTCGGACAGCGAAGGCCATAGCTGCAGCGGTGGATGCGCCACCACCAGCACGGCCGAGGCGGTCACCGCCGCGCCGAGAAACGCGCGGCGGCTCATGCGTGGTCCATGCGCCGCGCGCTGGGTCGCGGCTGCGGCGCGCGTCCGCTCGCCGGCCATCCAGGCGTGCGCGGCCGGGCCCAGGTTCTCCCATAGGCGGCGGGTTTCCGCGAACGCCTCCACGTGCGCTGCGCTTTGTCCGCACCAGTGCTCGAACGCGCGCGCATCCTGCACGGTGGCCGCGCCCGACGTCAGGCGCAGCAGCCAGTGCTGTGCTTCCTTGTGCAACGCGGCACGGTGACGGGTCATGGAATCGGTGATCGGCATACCCTTAAGACTCTTTTCCCGCGCCGGGACCGAACCGCTGAATCACCTTGCGATCGAGACGCTTGCCACAGTATTCCAATGCCTTCTTGAGCTCCTTGCCGACCATGCGCACGGAAATGCCATGCCGGCGAGCGATGTCCTCCTGCGATACATCCTCGACGCGGGCCGCAATCAGGATGGCGCGCTGGCGTTCGGTCAGTTCGCCCAGCGCCTCTTCCAGCACCTGCATTTCCTGCCGGGCATGCAGCACCCTGGCCGGGTCCAGGGTGTCGGCGCCGATGTTCAACAGGTCGTCCACTTCGCTGCCGGTGAGGTAGCGGGCGTCGGCCTGGCGCTGATCCGATGCAGCGTTGATCGCCATGCGGAACAGATAGCCGGCGGGATTGCTCGACACGCAGGAAGCATCACCCATGCGCTCGATGCGCAGATAGGTTTCCTGCAAGGCGTCGTTGGCCAGCTCGTCGGAACCGAGCCGGTTTTTCAGGCGCCGGCGCAATTCATGGCGACGCTCCATGAACAGGCGAAGCAAGGGTAACGAGGTGGTTTCCATGGCCGCCTCAGTGCAGGCTCGGCCGTGCCGTGGCGCATGCCGGATCGTCGCCTGCGCGCCGGGGCAGCAGCAGCAAGGTAACCGGCTGCGGCATGTCGGAGGGTGGCGGCTCGAGCACCAGGCCGTTCAACGCACGATGCACGGCGTATGCGCGTTCGCTGTCGATGGCGCTAAGCAGCCTGGCCTTGTCGATGCGGCCGGACGCGCCGATCCATATCTGCAAGGCGAGCCGATACGTACCCGGGTGTGCGTCTTCGGATTGGCACAGCGCCGTTTCGATGGGCTGCTGGATTTTTCCGGCGTATTGGTCGATCACGGCTTTGCTTTCCTCCACCCCAGGACTCTCCACTTTTTCTTCGGGCGCCGTTCTATCGACGGTTGTATCCGGCTGCGCAAGCTTCAACGTGAACGCCTGGTCGCTGGAGTAACTGGCGACCAGCCCGGTCCCTGCAAGCAGCTTTTGTAACGCCGTGGTCTTGTCGAAATTTCCCTGCACGCCGGGCGACTGCCGGCCCCGCGCCAGGCTGCTGTCCACCAGTACGGCCTGTCCGGTGGTTTCGCTGTAGGTTCGCAATGCGCTCAGCAGCGGCTGCGGCGGTATGTCGAACGCGATGGTGCCCTCGATGCGGAGCGGGCCGGCCCAGCCCGCGCTGGGCGACGTGGCCTGGGGCGGTAAAGCCGTTTCCGCGGGAGATGCCAGAGGCAGCGTCAAACACCACACCACACATGCAAGCCGCACGCATGCAAACCGTGGGAATACGCCATCAAGACTCTTTGTTACGAAAGCGCTGCACGTTGTATGGCCTCCTTGGGCAAGTCTCAAAGCCTATGCCGGCAATGTGACAGTGAATCGCGCGACCGCGTTTTGTCCCGCTCCAGGGAGCGGCACATCCTCCCGCTGTCGTGTGTCCGGACACATGACAACGGCATGTCGAAAAACCCTGTCTACGCCCGATTCATGAATTTTTCGTGACAAGGTTCAGTCCCGTAGTGAGAAGCGGGTCTACTCATGCAGGGAGGTCGTGGACGGGCAGGGACGCCACTTTCGGTTTTTTTGCTTCACGCGCAGCGCCTGACGCTCGCGTGCAGGGATTTTTGACTCTTGCAATTGGACGGCCAAACGGCCGCCGCGATCGGGATGCGCATTGCGTGATCAGGCAAAAGAGACATCGTCGGCAAGGACTGCGCGTGCCACAAGGATGTGGCAAGGGGGCGAGAAGCTTGCGCCGCATGCGTCCACTGGCCACGTTGATCGGTTTGGCGCTGGCCTTGCCGCTGGCGGCGCAAACCTCCGCGCAGGCCGCGCCGCCCGCTGCCTCCGCACCGGCCAAGTTCCAGGTCAACGAGTACCTGGTACGCGGCAATACGATGCTGCCTGCCGATGACATCGAAAACTCGGTAGATCCTTACCTCGGCCCCGGCCGCAGCATGGACGACGTGCACAACGCGCGCGACGCCTTGCAGAAGCTGTATCAGTCCAAGGGCTATCAATCGGTGGTGGTGGAAATTCCGCCGCAGCAGGTGAAGAACGGCATCATCCTGCTGCAGGTGGTGGAAAACAGCATCGGCCGCGTGCGCGTGGAAGGCGCGAAGTATCACTCGCCGCAGGACATCCGCGACGCCGTGCCCTCGCTGACGCAAGGCACCGTGCCCAACTTCAACCAGGTGCAGAAAGAGCTCACCGATCTCAACCGCCAGCCGGGGCGCCAGGTGGTGCCGCTGCTCAGTCCAGGCAGCCTGCCGCAGACGATGGACGTCACGCTGAAAGTGGACGACAGCTATCCGCTGCACGCCAGCGTGGAAGTCAACAACGACCATAGCGCCTATACGCCGGACCTGCGCACCATTGCCTCGGTCAGCTACAACAACCTGTGGCAGCTGGGGCACACCATCTCGGCCACCTACATCGTGGCGCCACAGGACCGGCATGCCACCGAGGTGTATGCGCTGTCGTACCTGGCGCCGTTGAATACGGACTGGAGCCTGCTCGGCTCGGCCTACAAATCCAACAGCAATGCCAACACGCTGGGCGGCACCACCGTACTCGGCAAAGGCAATGCGGTAAGCCTGCAGGCCACCAAGCAGTTGCCGGTGCTGGGCGGCGATTACACGCAGATGGTGTCGTTCGGCATCAGCCGCAAGCATTTCGACCAGAACATCACGCTCGGCGGCAACACCTTGCTGGCGCCGCTGACGTATTACCCGCTGAGCGCGGCCTACACCGGCCAGCGCAGCACCGACAAAGCCACCACGAGTTTTACGTTCACCGGCACCTTCGGTGTGCGCGGCCTGGGCAGCGGCAGCAAGGCGTTCGACAACCAGCGCTACAACGCGGGCGACAACTTTGCCGACCTGCGCTTCGATTTCAACGACGTGCGCAGCTTTGCCGGCGGCTTCGCCGTGGCGACGCGCGCCAGCGCGCAGGCCAGCGACCAGCCGCTAATCTCCAGTGAGCAATTTGCCGCCGGCGGCATGAGCAGCGTGCGCGGCTACCTGTCGGCGGAAGAAACCGCGGACAACGGCGCTATCGCCTCGGTCGAATTGCGCACGCCATCGTTGCATGCGTGGGTGGGATCGTTCGCCGACGACTGGCGCTTCCATCTGTTTGTCGACAGTGCACGCCTGATGCTGATCGATCCGCTGCCCGAACAGCGCGGGCGATTCACCTTGCTCAGCACCGGCGTCGGCACCTCGTTCACAGTCTTTCACGACGTCAGTGGCGATCTCGAATACGCCTATCCGTTGCGCAATGGCACGCAGACCAAGGCGCACGACGGGCATCTGCTTTTCAGCGTGAAAGCAGGTTTGTAACCACTTTGCATCCGGATAGAGGCTCAACGACCATGCGGTACTTCATCCTTCTCTGCACACTGTGCCTGCTGCTGGCGCCACGCTTGAGCATGGCGGCCGAAGCTTCCTGGTGGAACGACGACTGGTCGTACCGCAAGCCCATCACGCTGGATACGACGCCCAAGGGCGGCAATCTCGCGCAACCGGTGGGCCGCATGCCGCTGCTGATTCGCCTGCATCCGGGCAATTTCCAGTTCGACGGCGTCGCCAAGACGGGTGCCGATTTGCGCTTCATCGGCCCCGACGGCAAGACGCCGCTGAACTACCAGATCGAAAACTTCGATCCGGTGATGGGCGTGGCGCAGGTCTGGCTCGATGCCAGCGAGCTGCCCGCCAACGGCCAGCAGACCATCTGGATGTATTACGGCAACAGCAAGGCGCCCGCCTTCAGCAACGGCGCCGCCACCTTCGATGCGGATTACACCCTGGTCTATCACTTCGACGAACAGAGCGGCCAGCCGCCGAAGGATGCAACGGCCTATGGCAACAATGCGCAGAGCGGTGCGCTGCGCACCGCCGATGACGGCATTGCCGGCAATGCCGGGCGCTTCGATGGCGCCACCGTGGTCACGCTGCCCACCAGCGCGTCGCTCGACATCAAGGACGGCGGCAGCTTCAGCTTCAGCGCGTGGATCAAGCTGGACGCCATGCCGGCCACGGCCACGCTGATCTACGGCCATCGCCAGGACAACAAGGCATTGCTGATCGGCATCGACAACGGTGCGCCGTTCGTGGAAGTCGACGGCGGCAGCGCGCCGCAACGCGCCAATGCCAGCACCACGTTGAAGCCCGGCCAGTGGATGCATCTGGCGGTGACCGCCGGCAATGGCCAGGTCACGCTCTACGTAAACGGGCAGCCCGCCGCCCATCTTGCCTCCGCACTGCCGGCCGTGAGCGGCAACGCCACGCTCGGCGGCGACGTGGCCGGCGCAGGCAATACGGCGGTGCCGTTCGCGGCATTCGTCGGCCAGATGGATGAAGTGCGCCTGTCGCGCGTGGCGCGCCCGGCTGCGCTGATCGCCGCCGACGTGCTCACCCAGGGCGCGGAATCGAAACTGATCGCCTATGGCGAAGACGAAAAGAAATCCGGCTTCGGCTTCGGCTACTTCGGCATCATCGTCAAGTCGGTGACGGTGGATGCGTGGGTGGTGATCGCGCTGCTGGGCATCATGGCGGTGATCTCTTGGCTGGTGATGTGGCAGCGTGGCAACTACGTTGCGCGGGTCACCAACGCCAACGAACGCTTTCTGCGCCGCTATCGCGAACTCGGCAGCAACCTGCTCGGGCTCGCCGAGCACCATATATCGCCGGCGCTCAAGGGTGAATTGACCGGTTCGTCGCTGTATCGCCTATACGAAACCGGCACCAAGGAAGTGTGGCGCCGACGCGACGAAGACGGCCGGCTGGTGATCGCCTCCGAATCGATCGAAGCGATCCGCGCTGTGATGGATTCCACCCTGGTACGCGAGAACCAGGCGCTGTCGCGCTCGATGGTGATGCTGACCATCGCCATCTCCGGCGGCCCGTTCCTCGGCCTGCTCGGCACCGTGGTCGGCGTGATGATCACCTTCGCCGCGATTGCCGCGGCGGGCGACGTGAACATCAACGCCATCGCGCCGGGCATTTCCGCCGCGCTGCTGGCCACGGTGGCCGGCCTGTTCGTCGCGATCCCCGCACTGTTCGGTTACAACTACCTGTTGACGCGCAACAAGGCGGTCACCGCGAACATGCAGGTGTTCGTGGATGAATTCGTGACGCGCCTGGCCGAGCTGCATCGCGCCGTCGACCTTTCCACGGTCGACGGCTGAGGAGCGCGCCATGCAAGTCCAGGACGAAGACAAACCCTACGACGACATCAACATCACGCCGATGTTGGACCTGGCGTACGTGCTGCTGGTGATCTTCATCATCATGACCACCGCCGCCGTGCAGGGCATCAAGGTGAACCTGCCCAAGGCCAGTTCGTCGGTGAGCCTGGCCAAGCCGCAGACCAAGGCGATCACGGTATCCGACACCGGGCAGGTCTTTCTCGACGCCTTTCCGGTGACGATGGGCGAGCTGGAACAGCGGCTGCGCGAACAGAAAGCGCTCACGCCCGATTTTCCGGTGATCGTGAAAGGCGACTCCAACGTGCAGTACCAGAAAGTGGTCGACGTGCTCGACCTGCTGCGCCGTCTCGAGCTCACGCAAGTCGGTCTGGTGACCGGCAAGCAGGCGAGTTGAGAACCTGCTGATGTTCGAGCCCGCATACCCCGAACAGACCAAGTGGCAGCGATGGCGCGGACGCCTCATCGCCATCGTGCTGCTGCTTGCCGCGGCATGGCTGGTGTGGATGCTGGCAGGCCACGAAGTGGGCGTGCGCCGTTCCGCGCCGCGCATCGCCACCATCACGCCGCTGCCGCCACCGCCACCGCCACCGAAGGAAAAGCCGCCGGAGCCGAAGAAGGTGGAAGAGATCAAGCAGGAAGTGCCCAAGCCCGAGCCGGCCAAGCCGGTGCAGGCGCCCAAGGCGCCCGACCTGGCCAAGCAGATCACCATCAACAGCCCCGCGCAGGCCGGCAACGATGCGTTCAACATCGGCGCCGGCGAAGGCGGCGGCATGGTCGGCAGTGGTGGCGGCAGCGGCCTGGGCGGCTCCTCCTATGAGGCCTACCTGAGCTATGCACTGCAGGAAGCCGTCCAGCGCGACGACCGCACGCGCCGCCTGGTGTTCGACGTGCGCGTGAACCTATGGCTGGCGCCCAATGGCGGCGTGACGCGCGTGGAACTGATCAGGCCCAGCGGCGCGGCGACCACCGACGACGCCCTGCTGCAAGTGCTGCGCGGCGTGCGCATCGACACGCCGCCACCCCCGAATTTGAGCATGCCGGTGCGCGTTGCGATGCGCGGCTATCGGCCCGGTTGAGCTTTTTTATGGAGAAGATGATGAAGTCTCTCGCGCATAAGCAACATTTACGCTGCCGTCATTCGCGCTACCGCGGAAATGACGGCAAGGAAAAAAAGGTTCCATCGCACAAGAACGCGTTGTGCCTTGTTGTCGGCCTGTTGCTGGCAGGGCAAGCCCTCACGGCTTTTGCACAAGACGCCGCACCTTCCACCAACGCCACCATCAACCTCATCCACCTGATGGTGAAGAAAGGCCTGCTCACCCAGGGCGAAGCCGATGGCCTGCTCAAGCAGGCCAACGACGAAGCCCTGCAAGCGCAGAAAGCCGCCGCTGCCGCACCCGCCGACGGCGCGCAGCCCGGCGACGTGCGCGCGGTCTATGTGCCGCAGAACGTGCGCAACGAAATCCGCGAGCAGGTCAAGCAGGAAGTGATCGCGCAGGCCAAGAGCGAACATTGGGCCGAACCGAACGCGATACCCGATTGGCTGGATCGCATCAGCTGGTACGGCGACGTGCACGTACGCGACGAATCCTGGCTCTACAGCCGCAGCAACGCGGACGACTTCATCGACTACGCCGCGCTCAACCGCAACGGGCCGTTCAATCTCAACCCCGGCACCCAGGCCGGTCCGCAGCCGCCATTGCTCAACTCCACCCAGAACCGCTCGAACATGCTGCGGTTGCAGGCGCATATCGGCATGAATGTGAAGCTCGGCGATACCGTCACGGCCGGCGTGCGCATCGGTTCCGGCGGCGACAACAACCCCGTTTCGACTACGCAAACGCTGGGGGGCGGCCTGATCAAGAAAGACATCTGGCTGGACCAGGCCTGGATACGCTGGCAGCCGAACAAGAACCTGTCGGTAACGGCCGGCCGCATGCCCGATCCGTTCACCGTCACCGACCTGATCTATTCCACCGAACTGAATTTCGACGGCGTTGCCGGCCACGGCGAGCTGCCGTTCTCTGACGATCTGACCACGTTCGCCACGCTGGGTGCGTTCCCGATCCAGTACACCGGCGGCACCACCGGTAACGAAGCGCCCGCCGAAGCAACCAGCCACGGCAAATATTCCGACAACCGCTGGATGAGCGCCGCGCAGCTCGGCTTCAACTGGAAGTTTGGCGAAGACACCACCTGGAAACTCGCGCTGGCGTATTACTACTTCGACCGCATGCGGGGACAGCTCTCCGCGCCATGCCAGCTGTACACCGGCATCAACTATTGCAGCACCGACGACACCGCGCCCGACTACATGCAATGGGGCAACAGCGTATTCCTGTTGCGCGACATCCTTCCCGATACATCGTCGCCGACCAATTACGCGCAACCGCAGTTCGTCGGCCTGTCGTACAACTATCACATTGCGGACGTCGTCAATAAGCTCGATTTCAAGCTCGGCGAAACACCGATCGAACTGCAGGCCGAATACGAGCGCAACCTGGCCTATCACGCGCGCGACGCCTTCGATCGCTATCCGAACGGCGTGGGCGTGCCGGTCAACAACTACCAGGGCAGTGCCACGCCGGGTGAAAGCGGCCCGTACAAGAGCGGCCCGGTCGGCTGGCTGCTGCGCGGCATCATCGGCAATCCGCATCCGATGGCCTTGAACGAATGGAACATCGCACTGGGCTACAAGTACCTGCAGCCCGATGCGATGCTCGATGGCCTCACCGACCAGAACTTCCACCTGGGCGGCACCAATGCCAAGGGCTTCATCCTCACCGCCGATTACGGCATTGCGCCGCGCACCTGGCTGTCCGCGCGCTACTACGGCGCGAAGGCGGTGTATGGGCCGCCGTTCGCCATCGACGTGGTGCAGTTTGAAATCAGTACCAAATTCTGAGGAATGACCGATGAAACGCGCAGCGACTCTCGCCATCCTCCTCGGCGCCACGCTTGCCGGCGGGCTGCACGCGCAAACGCTGGAAGAACAATTGCGCGCGCAACTGGCCGATGCACGCAACCAGGTGCAGGACCTGCAAGGCCAGCAGGCGCAATGGCAAGCGGAAAAGGCCAGGCTGGAACAGGCGCGCGACGCGGCGCGCAAGGAAGCCGACGCCGCCAAGGCGGCATTGGGCAAGCATCACGATGCGCCGCCACAGGATACGGCGGCGCTGGCGGCCGAACGTGCCGCGCGCGAACAGGCGCAGGCGCAAGTGCAGCAGCTACAGAAGGAATTGGCCGACGAGAACGCCAAGGAGCACGCGCAGGAACAGCACGGCAGCGACCTCGCCGGACAGTTGAGCCAGGTGCAGCAGCAAGTCGCCACCTGCACGGCGAAAAACCAGCAGCTGTACAAGATCGGCAACGAGATCCTGGACGCCTACAGCCACATGAGCCTGGGCAAGATGATTGCCGCGCGCGAGCCGTTCGCCGCCTCGGAACGGGTGAGGCTGGACAATGCGGCGCAGGCCTACGGGGACAAGCTGTACGAGCAGCGCTACGACCCGCGGGCCACGCCGGCCAGTAAGCCGTGACGTCGTTCCGGCGTTCGCCGGGGTAGGTTGGCGGTGAGCGCACGCGAACCCCAACGTCGCCATGCCGATGGCGATGTCGGGGGTTGGGCGTCGCCTCACCACCAACCTGCATGGCGTGTACCTCGCGCCGTTCCGCCCACGTTCGGAGCGCCCCTGCCGCCACGGCCACCCCACAGCTGCAATCGCAACGCAATTGGCGTACGTTGATGCCTTTTCAACCGCCTGTTCTCAACTGAAGGACCAACCATGCACATCGTTCGCACGCTTCCAGCCGCCCTGGCCACCCTCCTGCTCGCCGCCGTGCCGGCCGCCGCCGCGCAAGCCCAGTCCAGCGGCGACGGCAACCCGCCGCTCGGCGGCCCGGCGATTTCCGGCGTCTGCTACCTCTCGCGCGAGGCGATCTTCGCCAACGCCAAGGTCGGCAAGGCCGCTTCCGAGCGCCTGAAGCAGCTGGCCGAGCAGGCGCAGAGCGCGATCGAAGCGGAGCGTAAGCCGGTCGATGCCGACGTGCAGGCGTACCGCTCGCAAGCCGCTTCGCTGTCCGCCGACCAGCGCCAGTCGCGCGAACAGGCGCTGGGGCAGCGCATGCAGAAAGTGCAGGAAGACCAGAACCAGCGCAGCCGCCAGCTGGAAGCCACGCGCGTCAAGGCGCTGGGCCAGATCGCGCAATATGCGCAGCCGGTGATTGCCGAGGCCTACCGCAGCAAGAACTGCGGCCTGCTGCTGGACCGCAACTCGGTGCTCGGCGGCAACATGGCCAATGACCTGACGCCAGGGGTCGTCCAGGGCCTGGACGCCAAGATCACCACCATGTCATTCAACCTGGAACCGCTTCCCGCCAGCGGCGGCGGCGCCCAGTAAGCAAGCCGGTGATGAGCCCATGCGCGTGGTGCATTCAGCCTTCTGTCTAGGCATGTCGTGCCTGGCATCCGCGTCTGCGATGGCGCAGGCGGATGCACCCGCGCAAGCCCAGGCGTCCGCGTCGTGCGTGGACGTCAGCGTCAACAACCATCCCGCGTTGTCGTACGCCTGCCTCAACCAGCGCCTGGCCGTGTCCGCGCATCCCGCGCCGCAACCACCCATTGCGCTGGACGCCGTCACGCAACTGCCCAGCAACCAGCAGGTGGGGCAGTTCAACTACGCGGCTTTCAGCCACCAGATGGGCCCCAACCTGGACAAGTCCGTCAAACCCTGGCGCCCGCCGCCGCTGCAGCCGTTGCCCATGCCGGGCGTGCCGGTGGGTACGCATTGAAGACGTAGCCGCAGTCGCAACGCGCAAACGCAAATATTTAGTTCGCGTGAAATCCTCGCGACACGCCCCATGAAATTTTGATGACACGGTTCAGTCCGTCATGCACCCGGCGGTCTACTTATCGGTGAAGTACCGATTAAAGACGTCAGGGGAAGAGTTTCGTGATCACACCGGTCGGTTCAGGCAAACATTTCCGCTCCACGCGTGCAGCAGCGCTCAAACATCCCCTGGCGATCGCCATTGCCTCCGTACTGGCGATGGCCGCCTTGCCGGTACACGCCGGCAACCCGCCGCCGCTGAGCCAGGCATGGCTGCAGCAGCAGGCCATGAACCGCAACACCACGCAGGCGGCGGGCAGCAGCTCGCCGGCCACCGCCGGCATTGCACCGCAATCGCCGCAACAACTGCTGCAGCAACAGCAGGTGCACCAGTCGCTCGCCAATCTCACCCGCGCCGCGCAAGCCATCGCCGCGCAAATGGCTGCCCAGCAGGCAGCGCAGCAAGCGGCGCAACGGCAGGCCTCGCCGGTGCCGAACGGTTTGACGCCGGGCGGGCTGGTGGTGGCGTCCGGCGTATCGAGCAACCCAACGCTGTGGCAGAACGCCAACCTGCCCACGCAAACCACCACGAACGGACAAACCACCGTTCAGGTCAAACAGACCGCGCAAAAAGCCATCCTCACCTGGAACAGCTTCAACGTCGGCCGCAACACCACCCTGTATTTCAACCAGAGCGGCGGCAACCAGACCAACGGCAGCAACAACAACTGGATCGCGCTCAACCGCGTGATCGATCCCAGTGGCGTGCCGAGCCAGATCTTCGGGCAGATCAAGGCCGAAGGCACGGTGTACCTGCTTAATCACAACGGCATTCTGTTTGGTGCCGGCAGCCAGGTGAATACGCAGTCACTGATTGCCAGTTCGCTGGATTTGTTGAGCGGGGATGTTGCTAGCAGCAATAGCACCTTCCTGAAGAGCGGGATAGCCAGCAACACACCCAATACGCCATTGCTGATCAATGGGCTGTTCAACGACGGCAAAAATCACGACGTGGTCGTACAGGACGGCGCCTCCATCACCGGCGGCACACAGGGTTTTGTGCTGCTCGCTGCGCCCAATGTTTCAAACGCCGGCAGCATCGTGGATGACCAGGGGCAGGTGATCCTTGGTGCGGGCGTGCAATTCAATTATGTCGGTTCAAGCACCACGCCACTGGCGGTAGTGAATGCGCTGCCAGCGAGCGGCGTGACGAACTACCCCGGTGGCACGGCGAGCAATACCGGCCTGCTGCAATCGCGCCGGGGCCATGTGGAAATGGACGGCTACAACGTCACGCAGAACGGCGTGGCGTTGGCTTCCACCAGCATCAACTACCAGGGCAGCATCACTTTGAATGCCCAGGATCAGGCGACCGACAGCAGAACCTATCAGCGCGGTGGCGCCCTGGCGCTCGGCCCTGACGCCATCACCACCGTGCTGCCGGAAGAAGACGGCGCCACCACCACGTCCACCGCCTCGGCCAGCACGGCGTTCAACACCAACGACAGCCGGCTCACACTAAGCGGCAAAACAGTCAACGTGCAATCGGGTTCGCTGCTGGAAGCGCCCAGCGCCACGCTCAGCATCAATGCTTATTACCAATACCCAGGCGCCAAGGACGTCAATCCGCTGGACGGCCGCATCTATGTCGACAATGGCGCGCTGGTGGATGTCTCCGGTCTGGCGAACGTGCAATTGCCGGTCTCGGATCTGCTGGTAACCATTCCGCGCATCGGCCAGAACGAACTTGCGAACTCACCGCTGCTGCGCAACAGCTTCCTATATCGCCAGAAAAACGTGGTGGTGGACAGCAGCCAGAGCGGCATCACGGCCGATGGCCTTGCCTGGGTGGGCAGCCCCATCCTCAATGTTGCCGGCTACGTCGACAATGTGCCGCGCACGGTCGACCAGCTGATGACCAACGGCGGCACGATCAACCTTACGGGCACCCAGGTGATCGTGCGCAGTGGCGCGCAGGTCAACCTGGGTGGCGGCTATGTCGCGTATCAGGCCGGGTGGGTCACCACGCCCAACCTGCTGGCTTCCAATGGTCGCGTCTACAACATCGCCAATGCCGATCCCAATCTCAGTTATGTAGGCTTTGCCGGCCAGTACGACGTGGTCGACAACCGCTGGGGTGTAACCACCCACTACAGCAATCCGCTATTGGCCAGCAGCACGTATTGGGACAGCGGCTTCGCTGTGGGCGGTGATGCCGGCACGCTCAACATCAACACACTCAAGGCATTGGTGCTGGACGGCCAGATCAGTGCACAGGCCTTCACTGGGCGCAACCAGGCGGCGCAGGGCAATCAGCCCCATGGCGGCGCGTTGGACATCGCGCTGAGCAACGCAGCTTCCGTTTCAAATGGCGCCATCATCACGCCTGCCCTGTTGTTGCAACAATCGGTGCAGCCCCTCGAGCAGATCGATTCCGGTTTCCAGGCCGATACGTCCTGGTCGACCGTAGTGGGCAAAGACGATCCCGACGGCAGCAACCCGTATGACCTCGCGCGCTGGGTGCCGGTCTCGGCCAACCTGGTGCAACAAGGCGGGTTCAGTGCGGTGAACCTGACGGCAAACAATGGCAGTGAAATCCTGGAGCAGGCTGGCACTGTGCTCAGTGTGCAACCCGGCGGTTCCATCGGATTGACGGCGCCGGCCGTTCATATCCTGGGCGAACTGAGTGCGCCCGCTGGCGCGATCACCCTGACCGCGCTGGGCGGCAACAATCCTGATCCGGCCAGCCTCACGGGCGCAACGCTTTCCGGCGACATCACCATCGACAACAACGCGGTGCTGAGCACGCGCGGGTTATGGGTCAACGACTCCGGTGCTGCGGCCGGCCAATACATCGGTGATCGCTACGTCGATGGTGGCTCCATCAAGCTGATTGCGGACCAGAACGCTCAGCCGGTAATGGATAAGCAAGGCCGTCCTGTCCTTGACCAGCACGGTAACCAGGTCTATGTCGATGCAACTGGCTCCATCCTTTTGCAATCTGGCAGTTTGCTCGATGTGTCCAGCGGCGGCTACGTCAATAGCGATGGTCAATTACAACTAGCCAATGGGGTCCCGGTGGGCAGCGGCGGCAGCGTCAGTTTGACCACCTACGTGCATCAAGGTCCGAATACTTTTGATGGCCAAGCTAAAACAGCGCCTTCCGTTCTGGGGCCGGGTGGTGCACTGGTGTTGCATGGCAACTTGCGCGCCTACGGTTTCAGCGGTGGCGGCACGCTTACATTGCGGGCGGCAGACATCCAGATCGGCGGCAGCCCCGGTGATCTGACGTTGAGCAACGGCCTGTATGTGCCATCTTCCTTCTTTGCGGGTCAGGGTTTCGACAACTACGCGCTTGCCTCATTCACGGACGCCACCGTTGCGCCGGGTGCGATGGTGCGGGTCAGCCGTGACAATCTGATTGCCAATGTCCCGGCTCTGCTGGCTGCACCCACCGGCGCGGACATCTATGGCCAGAGCCCACTGACGGATAGCGCGTATGTCGAAGTGGGCCAGCTGGCTCCCTATCTGCGCTATGTCTCGCGTGGCGCGGGTGGCTCCGGCTTTTCATTGAGCGCGGGCGATTACCGTACCTTGGCCCTCGGTTTCATAGAAGGAGGCTTGCCGTCCTCACTTGCGCAGCTCCGTATTACAGGCTCACTGAAGTTGGGGACGGACGCGGCGATCGTCACGGACGCCGGCGCCACTGTCACGCTGACCGGCATTCAATCCGCCACAGTGGACGGCAGCGTCGATGCCCCTGGCGGTAGCATTACCATCGCCACGGGAGGCGGCGTTCCCTTCCTCTCCGGTGTGCCGCAAGTGTGGCTGGGCTCGTCGGCGGTATTGAATGCCGCCGGGGTGTCCTTGATCGATCCATTGGCATCTGCGGTGCCAGACGACACTCTCGGTTTGGGCGTCGGCACTCGCTATATCCCTCGTACCGGGGTGATGTTGAATGGTGGCACGGTCACCCTGACTTCACCGCTAGGTTACGTGCTCACCTCTCAGGGCAGCCTGATCGATGTATCGGGCCGCGCCGACGTCTACGATTTGCCTCTTACCAACAACCTGCCCGGTGGCACCCAGACCGCTTACGTACCCACGCCGGTGTGGGGCGATGCCGGCACGATTGTGCTGAGTGCCGCTGCAGGTCTGTACGCGGACGGCACCCTGGTGGCAGAGGCGGGTAGCCCCCAGGCCGAAGGTGGTCGTCTGCAGATCGTCGGTATGACGCCGGTCAACGGCGATACAAGCGCCTATTCACAGGCCACCGCAATCGTATTGGGGCAATCCGGGCCACTGCTCTCGGGCTCCGGCTTGCAACCGGATAGTGCTGTCCCAAGAAGCACCGCCACAGGAGTACTGTACTTCTCGCTCGACCGGCTCGATGGCTCGGGCATCAGCAGCCTTGTTCTCGGTCCCGATGCCTTGGCCGGCGTCTCCTCCAATCAAGCCAACAACTATCTTGCTGTTCCGATCGGCTTTGCCGGCGATATCGATCTCTCGCTTGGCAAGAGCTTCGCGGCCTATGCACCTTTATTCACAGCTTTGTCGGCAGGCAGCAAAGACCTATCCGGTGTGAGCAGCACGGGCTACAACTCAGGTGACGGCTCCGTACATATCAGCGCGCCTTATGTGGAGCTGACCGGCTTCGGCTTCACGGGCGACCTTTTTGCTGGTCCCGTGGCAGGCAGCGGCAGCTTGAACATCAATGCCGATTTCATGGATCTCGGTGGCGTGATCAACCTGCAAGCCTGGGCGAACACCCAGTTCACAGCCCGAGACGCGATTCGTTTTTACGAGCCCGCTGACCTTGCCTATGGCAACGACGGTATCGTCAATCCGGGCATGCTGTTCAGCACCGGCAACATCACCTTGCAGGCCACCGAACTTTATCCGGTGAGCAACTATGCCTTCGCGATCGATGCTAATGCTTCCGGCCTGGCCGATGCACAAGGCAAGCCTCTCGAAACTACGCTGACTATCCTGGGCAACGGCGCCGCCAGCTCGCCGCTGTCGGCTGGTGGCAGCGTGCTGCTGGACGCCGACACCATCGTGCAGAACGGGACAGTCTGGGTGCCTTCCGGCAATCTCATCATTGGCGTGCAGAACCCCAGCACCACCGCGGCAGCTTTCGACCTTAGCAGATCAACCGACCTTGGTCTGGTAGCCACACAAAGCGTCATCCTCGGCGCTAGCAGTCTCAGCTCGGTGTCGCTCAATGGGGAAACGGTGCCCTATGGCAGCACCACTGACGGTCTGCAGTGGAACTATGCCGGCGCTCCCAGTGCCGCCGTTTCGCCGCTTGCCGCACCGCCGGCCAAGTCCATCACGATCGCCGGCAACGACGTATCGTTCAACAGCGGCGCCACCATCGATATTAGCGGGGGTGGCAACCTGCAAGCGTCGGAATGGGTGCCGGGCACGGGCGGTACCGTGAATGTGCTTACCCAGTACCAGACCAGCTATGCCAACGGCACTTCGGGCGCACAGGTGCCGCAATACGCCAACGGCCGTGCCATCTACGCCATCCTGCCTGGTTACACCGCACCGCTGAGTCCGCAGGACTATGCAGTGAGCAATGCCGCCAACGCCGGCACTGGCCCCGCGGTCGGCCAATCGATTTATTTGTCTGGCATCGCCGGCCTGCCCGCTGGCTACTACACCTTGCTGCCGGCCGGCTACGCCACGTTGCCCGGCGCCTACCGCGTGGTGCAGAACACCAGCGCCATCGCGCAGAACATCGCGTTAGGCCAGAACGCAGTCTTGCCGGATGGCACGCTCAGTGTGACGGGTTATTTCGCCAATGCACTGGACGGCGCGCATCAATCCATCAACACCACCTTCTTGGTGCAGTCGGCGCAGGTATGGCAGCAGTATTCGCAATATCGCTTTACCAATGCGGACAGCTATTTCACCGCGCAGGCCACCAATAACGGTGCAGTTGCGCCGTCGTTGCCCGCCGATGGCGGTCATTTGATCCTGAGCGCCACCCAGCAACTGCAACTGGGCGGTACGCTGGATAACGCGCCCGCCAGTAGCGGGCGCCCCGGCATGGTGGATATCGCCGCGCAACTGATTCAGGTGACCGGTGCGAACTCCACGCCGTTGCCTGGCTATCTGCAGATTTCCGCCGATCAGCTCACTGCGCTGGGTGCCGGCAGCCTGCTGCTGGGCGGCAGCCGCCAACTCACCAGCAACGGTTATCAGGTCACCAGCACCGCCGACAGCGTAGTGCTATCCAACGACAACGCCGATCCGCTGCAAGGGCCAGAAATCCTGCTTGTCGCCAACGGCAATGCGGGCGCGCACGGCATCACGCTGCAGCCGGGTAGTTATGTGGCCGCCATCGGCAGCAGTACGCCCAACAGCACGCCGCTGTTGTTCGGCAGCAATGCGGTGAGTGGCGGTAGCGCGGCAGTCAGCGGCAATGGCGCGCTGTTGCGCGTTTCGCAGGATGGCGTGGCACCAGTTACTCGCTACGACGTCTCCGGCACCACCTTGGGCAATCTCGCCATCGATGCGGGCGCCACGGTGCAAGGTGGTGCGTCGCTGAGCATGGACGCTACGGGAGCCACCAGCGTCGATCCGAATGCGGTGTTCACCGCGCAGAACATCCAGGCCACCGGCAACCTGATCAGCTTTGTGGGCAACGGTGCATCAACGGGTGCCACTGCCGGCGGCCTGGTGATTGGTCCCGATACTTTGAGCCTGTTCAACCAGGCAAGCCAGGTCACACTGAACAGCCGCGGCGCCATCGACTTCCTGGGCAATGTCAGCATCGATCTGCCGCAGGCACTGAACCTCAATGCCAACGCTTATGTCAGCGATGGCGGCATGGTCAGCATCAAGGCGGGCAAGCTGGGTTTAGGCAATGCAGTTGGTACGAGTAGCGCAAAGGCTGGTGCGGGTACAGGGCAGTTGATACTCACGGCGAACGAGCTGGATTTCACCGCCGGCAGCAGCGTCACTCAAGGCTTCGCCAGCGTCACCGCCAACGCCGGCCAGGGTATTACCGGCCAAGGCACCGGCGGCATGGATTTCGGCGCGGCCAACGTCAGCTTCAACACGCCGATCCTGCTGGCCACCAGCAGCGCGAACACTACACTCACCACCACGGGCGCCTTGGCCATCAACCACGCCACGGGCACCGCGTTGAGCGACGGCAACCTGGGTGGTGCGCTGACGCTCACCGGCGGCGCGCTCAGTGTCGGCACGCAAGTGGATGCGCTGGCCGGCAACCTCAGACTCACCGCTACCAGCGGCGACCTTACCCTGACCAGCGGCGCGAACGTTGATGTCGCCGGCGTCAACAGAACCTTCTTCGACGTTACCAGCTACGCGCCTGGCGGCACGCTCGCGCTGACTTCAAACCAGGGCTCAGTGACCGTGGACAGCGGCGCCGTGGTGAACTTCGCCGGTGCAGCGCAGGGCGGCACGGCGGGTAGCCTCAGCATCCGTGCGAACAATCTCGCGAGCTTGAATGGCAGCTTCCTGGGCGGCGCGTCCAATGGCTATCAGGGCGGTTATTTCACCGTAAGCAGCGGTGGCGCGCTGGATCTGGATCAACTGGCGCAACTGACCAGCAACGCGGGCACTACCGGCGGTATCGCCATCACCAGCGGCGCCGGCGACCTTCTGCTTTCCGCCGGACAAAGCCTGGTTGCGCAGGATGTATATCTCACCGCTAACGGCAGTACCGGCGTGGTGGATATCGAAGGCAAGGTCAATATCTCTGGAACCGCTGCCGGCGCCATCCAGCTGTATGGCCGCAATGGCGTCACCGTCAACGGCAGTCTGTTGGCCGCCAGCAGTTTGCCTGGACAGTTCGGTGGCATCGTAGAGATCGGCACCTCCGGCATACCGGATGGTTCTCTCAACACAACCTATGGCTACGAAAACGTGCAGCCCGGCAACGCCGGCCGCATCATGTTCGGGCCGAATGCAGTGATCAATGTTTCTGGCGGTTCCAGCGACGTAGGCGGCCTGGTCAGTCTGCGTGCGCCGCTGCTGGCCAATGGCGATGTGCCCATCACCTTTGCCAACGCTGCCACGATCACCGGAGCGAGGAGCATCACCCTGGTGCCATATGCGGTGTGGAGCACCACCGACATCCAAAACAAGGGGACTGCCAAATACTTCGACGGCCTGATCGATCCTGCTGGCTGGTATACCGCTGGTTCAAATGGCACACCGCAATTGATGCCCGGCAGCTGGTATGACCAAGCGGGTACCGCGTTGCCAGCACCCACGACCGCTGCAATGCTGCAGAGTTATCTCGGTCAAGACTATTTCATACCGACGACGGTCAATGCCGTGCACCAGGATTTCTACGGTTATGCCGGCGGCATCATCGGAAATCCTGGTACCTTGATGGGCTATGTGGAGCAGCCGGGATACAGCTTCGGCAACCGCTACACGAGCATCGCCAATCTGCAGGTGCGGCCAGGCATCAGCCTCATCAATCCGGATGCCGGCACCAATGACGGCGATATCTCGGTGCTGACCAACTGGAACCTGGGCGCCGGAGTAACCGCGCCGGATGGCACGATCCAGTTGGCCTATCGTTATGGCGCCGATCCAGCCATCTCCGCGTCAGGCACCGCGCCTATGCTGAGTGTTCTGGCTCTGCACAATGTGAATGTGAAAGCCAGCGTCACCGATGGCTTCTATCAGCAGAACACGGGAGCAACGCTTGTGAGTCCCGTTAACCAGCCGTCGGGTGGGGCCACGGATCCACTGTATGTCACGGACAACGCGGACTACCAGAATACCGTCGCGTTTCTACAAAATGGCAATTCAATAGTAGGTATCGCCGCAGGAAGTGGTCAGTCCTTTTCATTTAATCTGTGGCTCGATGGGACAGCCTATTTCGGTTATGATGCGCCGTTGATTGGTGGTGTTGGAGCACCCGCAACAAACATAAGTGGCTTGTTGGGTAGTTCCGGGTTTTATTACCCGATAATGACGCCGCTGCAAGGTCAGCCTCATGAGTATTACGTAAACTACGAGTCGTACATCACTACGATTGGAGCAGGTCCATCGCTGCTGACATTATTTTCGTCAGGACAGCCTTCAGCCTGTCCAAGTTGGTCCGCGTGCTTCGATGCAGGGAATGCAATTGGTTTCCTTCCCTACAATTTGAATCAATCCGCACCGCAGATCAACGCTTCTCCAAATTACGCGGCATATGTGAGTGCCTATTTCAACTATTTGAATGACACTTCCACTTTCAATGCCGATACGGCCGGTTATAACGATCCTACCATACCGCTTTCACAGATCCAGACGCCATCGCCATTGTTGCCGCCTCTGCTGTCGGAGGTAAAAAATTACCAGCAATATTCGACGGATTACGCCACTTATATCGGTGCCCCCGCTACTGGCAATAACCCGGCCACGGGATTCAACTACTACTACAATTATGTCGCCAACAACCTCGGCAGCGCCTATGGGGCATTTTCCAGCGGCCTCGGCTCGCAGTTTTTCTGGGCGCCCTCCGCACCCGCAGGCGCAGTACCGACCATACCTTCGGCAGCAAACAATTCACCTTCCAATATGCCAAGCCTCGGCAATCCCGCATCGCTGGCTTCGGCCACCTTGCTAGGCGGATCGAGCAGCAGTTACCAACTGGTGGCCGGCGCCAATTTCGCCAGCGCCAATCCGCTTGCCGTCGTCGCAAACGCCAGCGCGGGCAATGTCAATCTGGGCGGCCATTTCGCCGTGCAGTACACCGCCACCGGTGGCGACGGCAAAACGCTGGTCTTCCCCACCGTGGTACGCACCGGTACTGGTGCCATCGACATCGTTGCGGCGGGTGATATCGACTGGAAGGACTCCACTGCACCAGCCACGGTCTATACCGCGGGCGAGCCGGCGCCGGGTACCACGGCAGGTACTGGGGTGTCGGTGGTAACTGCGCTGGGTAGTGCCAGCCCAACTCCTCATCTACTGGTCACCGATCCAGTCAATCCGGTCAACGCGGGCAATGTCCTGCTCAGCGCCGGCGGCAACATCAACAGCATCGAACAGGTCTACGACAGCACCGGTAGCATTACCGGTACACCGGGCGCATTGGTCAGCCAGTTTTGGTGGCCGTGGTTGCAGACTGGCAACGTCATCGACGCGAACGCTGGAGTCGTTACACGGAGCTCGATCAATTTCGCGAACTTCGATCAGGGCGTGATGAGTGCGGGTGGCAATGTCACGATTGCAGCGGGTGGCAACATCAGCGATCTCTCGGTTTCTCTGCCCACAACTTTCTACGCCAATACCGCGGGCAACGCCGTGACCACCGTGGGTGGCGGTAATCTCGCGGTGCATGCGGGCGGCGACATCCTCAGCGGAAGCTATTTTGTCGCCAAGGGCACAGGCAGCTTGTCGGCCGGGGGCCAAATCGGTTCCGATTTTTCTTATGTATTGCCGGCCGGAAGCACCGCGCTAAACGGCAGTCTCCAGCTTGCTGGTCTTACTACGCCCGTTTCCACCTTGCTTGCGCTGCAGGATGCGCAATGGAGCGTGCAGGCGCGCGATGGCGTGGATATCGCAGATATTCTCAACCCATCCTATGCTACACCCGTATTGTCGCTGCTTGCGGTCGACGCACAAAGCTACAGCACTCGCTCTGCGGTCAGCGCGAGCACGGCTTCGGGCGATGTGACGCTGGGTAGCTTGGCGTGGGAAACTCAGTTACTTGGTGTCAGCTACCAGAGTTATGACCTTGGGGTATTGCCTTCGACGCTCAATTTCAACGCGTTGAACGGCTCCATCAACATTCTCACCTCAGGGGGGCTGTATCCATCGGCCAACGGCAATCTCAATTTGCTCGCCGGCGATTCGATCCATTTCGCGCAGCAGAACTATGATCTCGATTTTGCCGCGGCTGACTCGCGTGCGGCTGGGTTTGGACTGATCGATGCGAACGCTTCGATACTGCCTTCACCTTTGCTGCCGCAAGGCTCCGATCCCGTCGACTACGCAGAAGGGCTATCCGATCAGCACTATCTGGACGACGGAAACGGCGGCGGCACTCTCAACGCGGTTTTGCACCAGGCCGGATTGCACAATGCCGACAGCACGCCGGTGCACATCTATGCGCTCAACGGCAGCATCGTCAACGGCACCCCTGCGCTCACCGGCAACTACGTGGATGCCATGGTGATTCAGCCTGACAAGCCGGCGTTGGTGGAGGCCGGACAGGATATCGTCGATCTCTCGTTTGTCGGCCAACAAACGCATGCGTCGGATGTCACCCGCATCGTGGCGGGGCACGATATCTATGATACGCAATACGGTCTTTTTAGGGCTGCTTCTATCACTGGCGTGCATTACCAGCTCGTACCTGTGATCGAGCAGGCTGGCGTCGGCACGTTGGATGTGGAGGCGGGGCGCAACATTGGTCCACTCACCAGCCAGGCCGATCTGCTCAACGCAAAGGCAGGTACCATTGGTCAGCAGACCGGCATTGAAACCGTCGGCAACACGCTCAATCCCTATCTGCCGCACGACGGCGCCAGCGCCAATGTGTTGTTCGGCGTAGGGCCGGGCATCGATGCTGGCAACTTCCTTGCGCAATACCTGAGCAACCCCAACGGCGTGGACGGTTTCGGCAGCCTGCTGCCGGATCTGGTCGCTTTCATGGAACAACAGGCGGACGGCCAGGTGGCCGATACCGGTTTTGCACAGGACCAGCTCCATGTGGTGCTGACACCGCAGCAAGCCCAGGCCGCCTTCCAGCAATTGCCAAGCTACAAGCAGCAATTTTTCGCGGAGGAGGAATTGTTCAAGCTGCTGGCGCAGGTGGGCGCCGATTACAACAATGCCAGTAGCCCGTATTACAACAAATACGCGCGTGGCTACGCCGCGATCGAAAGCATGTTCCCGGCTTCGATGGGATACACCGACAACGGCAGTGGCGCTGGCGGCATCAATGGTCAGGCCAAGACGGTCGATACGGGCGACCTGGATATTCGCAGTTCCACCATCCAGACCCAGCAGGGCGGCAATGTCAGTATCCTTGGTCCCGGTGGCCAGGCCTTGATCGGCAGCGCCGAAGCGCCGCCGGTAATTACTGACAATCGAGGTCAGGTTGTCGCCGGTCCCAACAGCCAGGGTGTGCTCACCTTGGAGCAAGGGAATATCGATATCTTCACCGACCGCAGTCTTTTGCTGGCGCAAAGCCGCATCTTCACCGAGCAAGGCGGCAACATGGTGATCTGGAGTTCCAACGGCGACATCAATGCTGGTCAAGGCGCGAAGACGGTGGCGGAGATACCGCCTCCCACCTATCTGTGCGATTTGAATGCATTCTGCCTGCTCGATGCCAAAGGACAAGTCAGCGGGGCCGGTATTGCCACCTTGCAGACGATACCTGGCGCGCCAATCGGCAACGTCTATCTGGTTGCACCACGTGGCACGGTGGATGCGGGTGATGCAGGCATTCGTGTTTCCGGCAACCTGGTGGTGGCTGCTGCGCAAGTGCTGAATGCGGACAACATCCAGGTGCAGGGCCAGAAGATCGGTGTGCCGGTCGCGCAAACGGTAAACGTCGGCGCGCTCACTAACGCGGCGGCCGCGGCAGGCGCGGTAAGCAAGGTGGCGCAGGACATGGCCAAGCAGCAACAAAACGATGCGCTCGGCAAGCAACCGTCGATCATCTCGGTGCAAGTTCTCGGTTTCGGTGATGGCAGCACTGGCATCATGGGCAGTGGTAGCAGCTACGACGCGAATAGCCCCGTGCAAATACTTGGCGCCGGTTCGCTCAGCGTTGCGCGCAAGAAATTGTTGACTGACGCCGAACGTAGGCAACTCAGCGAATAACGACATACCACTAACCAGCGTAGAACTGGAAAAACAAGAAACGGCCGGCGGGGCAGGCGCTGGCCCTGAGGCTCTCAAAACATGAATCGAACATCCTCCTTGCGGAATCCGTCCCAGGGACGGGGCGGATTTTTTTCTACGAAACGCAAGACAAAGGACTGAGGCGAATCACAGTGAATCAGGGTGCGCTCGTCGAAACACTGATCCAGCTTTCCAATTTACGTCAATACGCCATGGCTGAATCCATGTTGAGAACCTGTACGCGACAGCAGCTGCAGGCATTGCTCGACGTGGCAGAACGCGCCTTCAGCAAACGGCTCACTTATTCGTTGGAGAAACAGTTCAAGCGCATCGGCGATTCAGCGGATAAAGTGAAAGGCGTGCTGCTTGCCGAACTGATGAAAATTTTAAACACGTGGTGCATGGAAGGTCACCGTAGCGCGATCCGGTGCGTGCTGATGGAGCTGACATTAGACGAGATCGACGCACTGGCGCGGATGTCGGAACTAGACCGGGAGGTGTACTCCATGTTGCACGAATACGGACTTCCGTTCGAACCATCATTGTGCCGATGATCGTGCCCATGAGTTGTTCAAAGCGCGATTCTGTATCAGAGGACCTGCATTCTTCCACGCTGCTATTGTCCAGCGCAGAAAGGGTGGACGTCTAAGCAGGAGGAAATTTGCGCCTGATGTACGCCGAATCTTCTTGTTTCTTGCCAACACAAAATAAAAGAAACAGACGCGCAGCACCTCGATCTTCATTTCCATCGGGTCTGGGGTAGGGCGCAGCCGCATTTCGCTGGAAAATGACTGTAAATAGCGAGCCGTATTCGTTGCAGGAAGAATGTGATATCCACATTAATAGGCTTGCAGCCTTCCCCGTCAGACTATAGAAACCCGAATGCCTATAATTCGTGAAAATGCCATGCAAAAATGGGGGTATTTCACGAAATGCGTATCGCATCACATGTGGCCATATATGCTTACAAAAATATGACATTAAATATTATTTCAATACGTCAATATTGTAATTTTTCCGGCACATTCAACGACACCAATGCTTAATTTCAACGTCATTGCGCAGGCGTAAAAAGTCTTGGCCTCCATTCCGGAGGTCTACGCGCTATGGGGATAAACCATGAGTTATGGAATTAATAGTCTCAGCACCCGCACCAAGCTGATCGCTGGCGCTCTCGCCTTGGTGATGGCTGGCATGTCCCATGCCTCCGGCACGATCGTGGGTGGCGGCGCCACGCTGCCGTCGCTCGGCTATGTCGGCACAGGTGCCGCCAACCCGAACACACCGCAAGTGTTCGGCTCCAGCGTCGATGCGCATTCGCTGTTCGGTGCAGCGCTGGGCACAGGCGTTTCCTACTGTTTGACCGGCAGCGGCGCGGGCAAGAACATCCTTGCCGGCATCGCCAACAACAGCGTGCAGAATGCCTGCCCGACCGACAGCACGGGTACTTTGCACGGCTTCGGTGCCCCCGCCGTCAGCCGCACGGACCTGACCCAGCCGAACTTCGCTGGTGCGGATGCGCCACTTAGCAGCACAGATTTCAGCAACTACATCGGCGCCCATGGCAGCAACAACCCTGTCGAGTTCCCGGCAGTGGCGGGTGCGGTAGCGATCGCCTTCAACTTGAAGGACAACACGGGCGCTACGGTGACCGGTTCGGAAGTGAACTTCACCGACACGCAGCTCTGCAAGATATTCTCCGGCCAAGTCACGGTCTGGAACGATCCCCAGCTGACCGGGCAGGCTACGGGAAGCACCAACGCATACAGCCTGCCAGCAGGCCATTCGATTCCGGCCAACCCGATCAACGTGCAGTACCGCTCGGACGGCAGTGGCACCACCTTCAGTTTCAGCAACCACCTGGCGGCTGCCTGCAACACCACCACCAACCCGATTGAAACCAGCCAGAACTTCTTCTCTACTTCTGCTTCGCCGTACGTCGTCCAAAACTTCTTTGGTGGCAGCAGCCACCCCGCGCTGCCGTCAAACTGGACCGGTTCCAGCGGTAACCCGGCCGTAGCCAGAGCGATCAACGCTACGTCCAACAGCATCGGTTATGTGGAAGCGGCCAACGCCCTGCACACCGTCGACTCCAACGGCAATCCCATAACGTTGCAGTTCGCCGATGTGGGCGGGAAGAGCCCGACCGCTGACTTTGGCAGTGCGCTGACCCTGGTGGCCCTGTCCGTCCAGGCCAATGCGGCGATTGGCAGTACCAACAACACGAATGGCACGCCTACGGTTGTGGCGCTGTCGAATCCGAACAAGGCGCTCACGACCGGCAGCAATGCTTGCATCGTGTTGGTGAAGCCGGCCGACTATGCGGTGCCGGGCAGCACCCCGGGCTTTATCAATCCGACCGGCAACTATCCGATCGTCGCCGTTTCCTATCTGTTGGGTAACACGGTTGGCAATGGCACGGACCAAGCCAATACGCAGACTCTGGCGACCGCTCCGTACAACTCGACCATCCGAAGCAGCGTGACTACCATCGGCGGCACGACGGGCCTGCAGTTCATCAACCCGAATACCGCGTTCAATACCAGCACCAACCCCAGCCAGGTCAGCAACTGCTACGGGCTGTAATCGTTCACTGTTTTACCTGCAGGAAGCAGAGGAAGAGGGGATGCATGCGCATCTCCTCTTTTTTTCGCATCAACAACTCGACGGCGCGTAGCGCGAAATCTTGGCTTCCTGTTGGATATGGAACGCCAGATCCGAATGGCCGAAGGCACATAGTCCCTCGCACAATCGGACACCTGATTGAAAAAAAGAACGGCCATCTCACGAAAAATGGCCGTCCACTTTTGCTTCTGCGGTGAGCGTTGTTGCTTAGCTCGTTATTTCAGGGGCGGCAGCGGCTGGGTTGCTACCGCCACGGGCGTGCTGCCCACGTTAATAACGGCGATCACTTTTCCATTGAGCGGATCGATCATGGAAACCGTATCGTCGGCCGAATTGACCGCGACGCCACAAAAGAGCGGGTCGATCGCGACTGCGAGGGGATTTACACCCACTTTCGTCGTATAGAACACAGATCCGCTATCGAGGTTGATCTCGGAAACGGTGTTATCGGCAAAATTGGTCACAAACCCGAACCTAAGTTCGCCAATCGGGCTGATCGCCGTGGCCGTGGGTACATTCCCGGCTGCCATCGTTTGGACTACGGTGTTGGTGCCCGTGTCGATCACGGAGACGTTGTTGGAGCCCGCATTGGTCACCAGTACATGATGCTTGAACGGATCGACCGCTACGCCGAACGGACTGGTTCCCACCCGCACTGTGGCAACGACCGTATTGGTGGCCGTGCTAATGGCGGAGACCGTGTTGTCACCTGTGTTGCTCACATACACGCTGGCGCCATCTGGGGTAATGGCGACGCTGTTGGGGCTGGCACCCACGGGTACCGTGGCAATCACGGCATTCGTGGCCGTGCTGATCACGGAAATCGCATTGCCATTGGCGTTGACCACATAGACATTCGCGCCGTTGGGGGTCACAACTACCCCCTGCGGACTGCTTCCCACAGCTACCGTAGCGATCACGGCGTTAGTAGCCGTGCTGATCACGGAGACGCTGTCGGAACCCGCATTGGCCACGTACACCTTCGTGCCATCAGGGCTTTCCGCGATCCCGTCAGGGCTGGCCCCTACCGTCACAGTGGTGGTCACGCTGTTGTGCAACGTGTCGATCACGGAGACCGTCCCGTCGCCTTCGTTGGCTACGTAAGCATTGAGATTCAGAGTGAATGTGTTGGCGGTGCTCGCGCGGGCCGCAGCGGGGAGAAGCGCCAGCGCCATCAGCAAAGGAAGCGAACGGCGGGCGAGATTAGTGAAGCTCTTGAATTGTTTCGTCGACATGGAACACCTCTCGTGAAGAAGATCATGGGCGCAGTGCTGCACCCGACATGACGCCATCTCATTGCGTCGGTATTCGAACTGTTGAGAATGCATGGCGGTGCCACGGAGCGGACGCCTGAACGCCCGCCGCCATCCTGCCGTGCATTCCCAGGCCGCGATGGAAGTGCGGAATATTCCATCAGCCACACCGGCACGACTTGTCCACTTGTAATGCTGTGATCGCTTTAAAGTCCGGTGCTCGCGCGCTTCATGCTGTCGCTGCCCGGTACCACCCAAGCATGCGCCTGGGCTATGAAGCGTATGTGACCCGAAAAAACCGCGATCAGCGCGGTTTGCCACATTTCTGTCATGGGCGCTGGTGGCGTTCGAAGAACCGACACAATGGCCGACGCCAAGTCTTCGTAGCCATGTCATCGCAAGCATCTACAACGACCCCGATCGGTCTTCGCGTCACCAGATCAGGGTCTTGCTTAGTCAATGGCGTGACGTGCTTCTGCAGGAAGCAGAAAGGGAGGAGATGCGGCTCCTCCCTGCTTTTTTGTAGGTCGGGGCGTAAACCCCGACATCGCCATGCATGGGCTGCGTAAATTGGGTTTGCAGCCCAACCTACGCGTTGGGCATTACTTGGCAATCAGCAACAACAAGGATTGCCCACATTGCCCGTAAGTGGCACCTGCACCCCCGATAAGTGTTTCGTTCCCAGGCGTCACAAACGTATTCGGACCATCGTTCCAATCGCAGGTATCCGTCACGCGATACCAGTTAGTACCAGTAGGCGGTGCCGGGAGCGTGAAGGTCACGCTGCCGGACCAGCCGTTGTAGGCGATGTACATGGAGTTGCTGTCGCCGAACGATGAGCCGTTGACCGTGTACGCAATCGCGTAGTTGCTGGTGTTGTTCCAGTAGCTGCTGTCGGCCACCGCGCCGCTGGGTTCGTACCACATCACCTGGCTGGAGGTGTACCAGGTCACCGGGCGCAGGGCCGGGTGTGCCTTGCGGAAGGCGATCAGGCGTTGCGCGAAGGTGTAGAAGTTGGATTGGTCGGCGGTCCAGCTGTAGTTGAGCCAGTTGGCCGTGGAGTCGAGGTTGTAGGCATTGTTGTTGCATTGCAGGCTGCGCAGGTATTCGTCGCCGCCTTGCATCATCGGCGTGCCGGCCGACAGCATCACGAAGGCGAGGCCCGTGCGGGCGGCGCGGCGCTGGTCGACCGCGGTACCGGTGCCGGCGGACATGCCTTGGTCCCAACTGTAATTGTTGGAGATGCCGCCGTCGGAAGGGCCATAAGGCCATGCCTGATTGTTGTTGGCGCCGTTGCAGGAATACACGTCCTTCAAGGTCATGCCGTCATGGATGTCGATGAAGTTGGTGGAATTCCACGGTGCGCGGCCGCTGGCCTGGAACAGGTTGGACGAGCCGGAGAAATCATTTGCATCCTGCGTGATGTAGATGGTCATGTTGCCGAGTTCGTTCTGCGCCTGGCGCACGCTGTCGCGGAACAGGCCGTTCCATTCGGACCAGCCTTTCGGAAATCCGCCGAGCTGGTATTCGTTGCTGCCGCTGGCTGCCCAGGGTTCGGCGTAGAGGTCCAGTCCGCTGCCGCCTGTTGCGGGCCGCACGGTGAACTCTTTGAGGATGCGGTTGACGGCAACGTTCGGATCCGCCGCGTCGAAATAGAAGCCGCCGTTGGGGCAGTTCGGCGCACCGGATTCCGCCGCGCCGTTGAGGCAGGCGTTGCCCAGGATCGGGCCTTCGTCGAAGCGGAAGCCATCCACGCCCATGGTGTTGCTCCAATAGGCGAGCGAATCGACGATCAGGTTCTGCGCCACGGTGTTGTAGGTGTTGTAGTTGGCGCCGATGCCGGTGTTGTCGTAGAAGTATTGATTGCCTGACGTGAGCTCGTAATACGTGGTGTTGTCCAGCCCGCGCCAGGAATATTCGGTGGCCGTGGTGGGGTCGGTGCTGCTCCAGCTGCCGCCTTCGGCGGTGTGGTTGTAGACCACGTCCATGTACACCTTGATGCCGGCGTTGTGGAAGGCCTGCACCATCGCCTGGAATTCCGCGGTGGGGCCGCCCGCTGATTTGTTGTACGCGTAGCGGCGGTCGGGTGCGAAGAAGTCTTCGGTCATGTAGCCCCAGTAGTTCTGGTTGGCATCCGAATTGGGCACCACGTCGTTGGCGTCGTTCTGCGTTTCCTGCAGCGGCAGGAATTCCACCGCGGTGACACCCAGGCTGGCAAGGTAGCTTGCCTTCAATCCCGCGCCGTAATAGGTGCCCTGGTATTGCGAAGGAATGCTGGAATCCTGCTTGGTGAAGCCGCGCACGTTCACTTCGTAGATCACATCATCTTTCTGCGCGCGGGTGGGCTTGGTGCCGGTGCTCTGCGTGCTGGATGCAAGCACGATGCCCTTGGGTGCATATGTGCCGCTGTCGATCAGGCGATACGCCTTGCCGAAGGCGGAGTCCACCGTGCCGCCGGTGGCGAAGATGTCGGGGTTCTGGTTGCTCGTATTGAGCGGGTCCTGGCTGATTTCCCTCGCGTACGGATCAAGCAGCAGCTTGTTGGGGTTGAAGCGGTTGCCGCTGCTGTCGACGTCCGAGACGAAACCGGCGGAGGAGCCTTTGGTCCAGCTGGCGTTGTAGGGCCAGTTGGGGCCCCACGCGCGGTAGCCGTAATACACGGCGCCCGTGATGCCTGCGTTCTGGATGGATGACACCGGCACCACCACTTGCCACACGCCGCCACCTTCGTTGGTGAGGGCGTATGTCGCCGATTCCTGCACGCCGTAGCCGGCGCTGTACAAGTACAGCACGATGCGCGTGGCTTGCGAAGAATAGACGCGGAACGTGATCTGCGTTTGCTGCGCGTTATAACTTGCGCCAAGGCTCATGCTGTTGATCGATGCATGCACGGGCATGGCGGGAATCGCCGCGAGGCTGGCGCAGGCCAGCAACACGGCAAGCATCTTCGGACACTTCATACGGGGTGCCTCCTGGTTGAACAGGTTTTCTTGCGTATTCCCTGAAGTGCACGCAGGTATCGACCTGCGTGGCCGCAGCTCGCCGTACGCCGAATCGATCTCCCCATCGATTGCGTAGAGGGCTGACGCGTTGCTTGGCTATGCGGAAAGCTGGTGCGCTGGATGGTAGGAAGCATCGCGGTGCAACAACCAGGGTATGCATACGTATTCATTGCGAATAGTTGTGGTGGTTTCACGCGGTGCATACGTGAGCGGGATGCCATGGGTTGGCTGGGCGAATGCAGCAGTCCATTCGTGCTCGTCAGAACTTGCTCCCTCCCCTGCGAAGTAGGGGAGGGCTGGGGTGGGGTTGTTCGAGCTTGCGCATGATTTGAATCCCTCGCGAGGTTGCTTCACCCCACCCGGACCCTCCCCTACTACACGTAGAGGAGGGAGCAGATCGCGCGAACCATACGCAACCGAGTAAGTATCCGGTAAGTCGCACGACCCGAGAGTGCAGCCTCCCGCCCTCGATCCGGATCTCCCGATGCGATTCCCGCGCAACCGCACGCACTACCTTGTCTTGCTCGGCGCTCTGCCCTGGCTGTCGATCGTGCACGCACAAAGCACGGCGGAAGGGACACCGCCCGATAACGAGCAGACCCTCCCCGGCGCCACGGGGTTCGATGGCCAGGACGGCGGTTCCCACTGGGGACTGGGTGGCGGCATCGGCGCGCGGGGCTTGCCGTACAAAGGGTACGGCACGCGCGTTGAGCCCGCGCCGTATGCGTTTTACGACAGCCGCTGGATCAGCTTTGTCGGCACTACCTTCGACCTCAAGGCATGGCAGGGCGACGGTTTTACGTTTTCCTTGCGTACCAAGTTTTCACTGTTCGACGGCTATAGCCATTCCGACGCTGCCATCTTTCATGGCATGGCCGACCGCAATGGTGCGCTGTGGTATGGGCCGCACGTAGGCTGGCACTATGGGTCATTCAGCGTTTCGAGCGAGTATCTGTTCAGCAGCCGCGGACAGAAGGCTGAGCTGTCGTTCGAGCGTGGCTTCGATGTCGGGCGCTGGCGCTTCGCACCGCATATCGGTTTTCAATACATGAATCGCAAAGACGTCGATTACTATTACGGCGTACGGCCAAGCGAAGCCACGCTCACGCGCCCGGTCTACGACGGCAAGTCGACCGTCAACGTGACCGCCGGCGTCAGCGCGACATGGCGCCTGGGCGCGCGCCAGTCCATTCGCGGCGACGTGGGCGTCACGCAATTCGGTTCGGGCATTACCGATAGTCCGCTGGTGGGCAAAAAAACCGCACCCAGTGTCATGGTTGGCTATATTTACCGTTTCAAGTGACATGACGGCATGCACCGCGTAGCGCTAGTGGAAGACCATGAACGCCTTGCCGGCATGATCAAGGCGGCGCTTTCGCGCAGCGGCATCGAAACGGACATCTTCGCCGATGCCGCCGCTGCGCTGTATGCGCTGGGACGGTACGAATTTGCGCTGCTGATACTGGATCGCGGTTTGCCGGACGGCGATGGCATCCGATTGCTGCGCCGGTTGCGCACGGGCGGCGAAACCTTGCCGTGCCTGATGTTGACGGCAAGGGACGCGATCCATGATCGCGTCGAAGGGCTCGAAAGCGGGGCCGACGACTATTTGACCAAGCCGTTCTCCATGGAAGAACTGGTGGCGCGCGTGCGTTCCCTGATGCGCCGCCCCGCGGCCTTGACGCCGCTTACGCCGGATTTCGCCGGGCTCACCATCGATCCGGAACACGCCTGCATGCGCTGCAAGGAGGGTTGGGTGTCGTTGTCGCCCACGGAGCTGCAGATCATGCTGCGCATGGTGTCGGCGGCTGGAAAAGTCGTGCGCCACGCGCAACTGGAGCACGCCGCCTGGGGGTTGCATGACGAAGTTACGCCCAACGCGCTCGACGTAGCGCTGCATCGCTTGCGCAAGAAACTGTTCGCCATCGACGCCGGCGTCAGGATCGTGAATGTGCGCGGCCTCGGCTATCAATTGCAGAAGACACCGGTGGAATCCAGATGAGCCAGACTGCCCACGCCATCACGATGTCGCACGATGCCCAACGGATCAGCGCGAACGAAACGCCGCCGCCGGCTCGCCGCGCCTTGTTCGACAGCCTTTCCTCGCGGCTGCTGGCCACCTGCCTGCTGGCCTTGGCGCTGAGCCTTGCCGTGGTGCTCACGGGCATCGGGTATGTCTTCGCGCATTATCCCGCCGAGGTGTTCGCGAGCGAGGATATCGAGCACGCCGCGCAGCGCCTGGCCAAGGCCGTGCAATTCGACCCGGAAGGGCGGCCCGCGGCGCTGCCGCTAGCGCCGGAGCTGGAAAAATTCCGCTCGGCGTTTGCGCAGGATACGGGTTACCAGGTCGTCGACGAATTCGGCAACGCCCTGCTGTCGTCGATGCCGATGATCGTTTCGGTGCCGCATGAAGGCGACTGGATGGCCAGGCCGCGCTCCCGGTTCGAAAGTGGCGGTCGGATCTTCTATGTGGAAACCGTGCCGATTCCCGGTGCAGGCCGGCCTTACTTTCTGCAGGTGGTCACCAGCGAGGCGTTCGACACGGCGCTGATCCGGATCAAGCACGGCACGATGCCCAAAGTCATCGGCATCAGTTTCCTGGCTGCCGCGCTGGTCTTCGGCGCCACCATGCTGGTGACGTTGCGGCGGTTGGTGAAGCCGATCCGCACGGCATCGCAGGCGGCGGCGGGCATCACCCCGCAAAACCTCACCACGCGGCTGTCGTTGCAAAACATCCCCAGCGAGATGCGCCCGCTGGTCGCTTCGTTCAACGATGCCTTGGCCAGGCTGGAAGAAGGCTACCTGGCGCAACAGACCTTTCTGGCCGCCGCGGCGCACGAATTGCAGACGCCGTTGACCCTGATCCGCGGCGAGGTCGAAATGCAGCCGCCATCGCCCGCCACGCATCAGATCCTGCACGACGTCGACAGGATGTCGCGGCAGGTGCGCCAGCTGTTGCACCTGATGGAAGTGAGCGTGCTGCAAAGCTACGAGTTTTCGCAGATCGATCTGGAGCATGTGGTGCGCGACGTCGCCGCTCATCTGGCACGCAGTGCCGCGGCGCGCGGCGTGATCATCGAAACCAGCCTGCGCGCGCCCGGCAAGCAGATCCGGGCGGACGAAGGCGGCTTGTTCATCCTGCTGAAGAACCTGCTGGAGAACGCGCTGGCGTTTGCGCCACGTGGCTCTACCGTCGTGGTCATGGGCGACGCATCCTCGATCTCGGTGAGCGACGAAGGGCCTGGCATCGATGAAGCGCATCTGCCGTTCATCTTCAGCCGGTTCTGGCGCGCGCCGGGCAACAAGGCCGAAGGCTGCGGGCTGGGCCTGGCCATCTGCAAGGAGATCGTGCTGGCGCACGGATGGCAGCTGGCGGTGGAGCGCACCCAGCCTGGCACACTCTTCACCGTGCGTTTTTTGCAGGCGTGACGACAAAAAACCGCCGCGATGGAAACATCGCGGCGGTTTCAATTCCAGGCTGATCAGCGGCGGCTTACCACGGTGCCGCCACCAGCGAAATCGGCTCCCAGAACAGCGGTGCCTTCGAGCCGCCGTGCGTATCGGCGACCGCCACCGCTTGCTGCTGACGCGGCGCCCAACCGGAACCGGAGGAACGCAGCACGGCCATCGCTACCGTCAGGTTTTCGCGTAGCGCAGGGACGGCGGTGTGCGCAAAATCTTTCAGCGCGGGATTGGTGGAGGTGACTTTCATCGCCTCGTAAGCGGAGATGGCGCGGCAATGGTTGCGCACGGCCGCGCTGGCGAAGGTCTTGTCGAACGCATCGCCATCGAGTGCCTGCATGCGGTTGATGGCCGGGTTGTCGCCGGCCGCTTGCGTGGCATGGGCGCCGGCGCCCGGCAGCAGTTGCGTCATGCGCGCCTCCAGCGAGGTGCGTTCCTGGATGATGGTGTTGGCCAGTTCGATCACGCGCGGGTTGGCGGATTTGGCCAGCGCCATTTTCGCCATCGCGATCTGGGTGGCGTTGTCGGTCATGGCGCGGTTGAGAAAGGCCTGTTCGTCGGCATTCAGCGGCTGGACATCGGCGGCCTGCGCGAGTCCCGCTCCCAGCGTCAGCCACAACAGCACGAAGGAAACGGGAACGAACCGGGAAAAATCTGCAACGCGCATGACGTACCGCCTCTATGGTCGAGCTGTGCCCCTTACGGTTCCCAATGTGGACTGCGGTTAGTTCAAAAGGTGTTTAGAATTTGTCAGACGAATAGGTGATCGCACTAACGAGCGCGGTTTTCTTCAGCAAGTTGCCTTAAGCGTGTACCGCACGGCGATGGCGCATTAACAACTGCCAGGCGAGAAACTCCATCGCGATCACCAGCAGGCAGCTCATCGGCGGCCACCACACGTAGCAAATGCGCAGCACGGCGATGCTCGCCGCCAGCACCAGCGTCATGCTGATCAGCAGCAGCGGCCAGTTGCGCCCGATGCCGGGCAATCCGTACAGCAACAAGGGCACCGTCAGCAGGGCGGCGGCCAAGGCGAACTGGCGCAGAAAATCGAGCGGCGTGACCAGCATGCCGCGTTCCAGCGATTCCAGTACGTTCGCCTGGTATTCCACGCCCGGCATGGCCGAGTCGGGGGTTTGCAGGAAGTCGCCCAGGCCTTCGGCGGTGGCGCCGATCAGCACCCAGCGGTCCTTGAGCAGGCTCGCCGGCACCCGGTTGTTGAGCACGTCGACGTACGACCAGTATCCGAAGGTGCCGCGGGGCCCGGCGTAGCGCAGCAGCACGTAGTCGTCGCGCATCCATACATAAGGCGAACTGTCGTTGCGCAGGGGATCGTGCAGGCCGGGCAGCTCGCCGCGGGGCGCCGCATGGCTCACTTGCAGCAGCGCCAACGCCAGCGAAGGCCAGTAGGGGCTGCCCAGTCCGGCTTTCAGGTACGCGCCGCGCACCCGTTCGTCGTTGTCTTTGGCGGCATCCACATGGCCCAGCGCGGCCACGCTCTGCGCAATGCTGCTGGCCGGCAAGGCTTCCTGCAGCTGGCCGCCCAGCGAGACGGCTTCGGCGAACACCGGCAGCACCACTTTGCCGCTGCGGCGGATGGCGGCGGCAACCTGTTCGTCGTTGTTCGGATCGCTGGACGGCGTGGACATGGTCACGTCCATGCCGATGCCGCGCACGCCGTCAGTGGTGAGGCGATCGATCAGCGGCGCGTACACCGAGCGTGGCCACGGAAAGCGGCCGATCTCGTCCAGGCTTTTCGGATCGATCGCCACGATCACCACGCGGTCGTCCGGCGTGTAGCGCCAGTAGCGTGCGTTGAGATCGTAAAGCGCGTTGTCCAGCGGTACGGTGACACCGCTGACGATCAGCAGCATCAGCAGACCGGCGCCGGCCATCCAGAGCATGCCGCGCACGAGCCAGCTGAAGGCGGTGGTGTTGTTAGATGCGGGCATTCAGGTGCTTTGGGGATATGCCTTCAGACAGAGTTGGAGTGTCCAGCTAAGAAGGGTGAGTTCGCGGCGATCGGACTTCCTCCTCTACTTTGCACCTGATTTAGCGTCGAGCCCCAGTTCGCCGGATTCGCTCCCTCCCCTACGTGTAGTAGGGGAGGGAGCGTTTGTCGCGATGATGCAGATGCCCCCTTCGCTTGAGCGCTCTTACAGCAACAACCACAACACCACCCCGCCGCCCGCGGCGATCGCGCCGATCCGGCACGCCAGGCAACCGCCCAGCCGAATCTTCTGCACCGCGCCCCATGGCCCGGCATAACCGTCGGTATCGATCGTTTGCACGCGCACGTACCAGGTGCCCGAACCGGGCTTCTTGGCCTGCAGCAGGGGTTGGTCGACCGTCTGGTCGATCTGCGGATGCGCAAAGTCGGGATGACGGTCGAGCTGGATGTGATAGCGCTGCCCCGGCGTGCCGGCCGGCCAGCCGAGGCTTACGGCGTTCTTCGTCGAGGTGGGCTTGCCCACTTCCGGCGCCGGCGGCTGTGGCACCAGGTCGAACGGCATGGCGTCGGTGAAGGGGCCGGTCTTGCCCTGCTTGTCGCGGGTGGCGATGCGCCAGTAATAGCGTCCGTACGGCAGCGCATTGGGCGCGCGCGCGTTGTCGCCGGTCAGCTGCGTTTCACTGGCCAGCGGTTGCGAGAAGGACGCATCGTTGGCCAGCTCCCATACGTACGACGCGGCTTCCAGGCTTTCCGACCAGTGGAAGCGGGGGCGGGTGTCGCGCACCTTGCTGCCGGGCAGCGGATCGATCACCAGCGGCGGCTGCGGATGCGCATTGAGGTGCAGCGTGCACACCGCGTCTTCGCCTTCCAGCTGTTGCGCGTCGATGCCGCGCACGCGCACGGCGTAATCGCCGTCCGGCACGTCGGGCAGGCTGAGCTGGGCCGAGTGGGTGACGTGATCGAGCAGCAGCGCCTCGAACTGGTCGTTCGCCGCCAGTTGCACGCGATAGCGCGCGGCGCCATCGAGCGGCGTCCAGGCCAGTGCGAACGGCAGCTTGCGGATGGCCTGCGCGGGGCATTGCAGCGCCGGCGCCGGCAGCAGCGGTTGCGCTTGCGTGGGCTTGGCGCCATCGCTCACTGCCACGCCGTGTTCCTTCGGCACCAGCACGTGCGCGTGATCGCCACCCACGTCCACGCGGCCGGTCAGCACCTCGGTGCGCGACTGGCCCTGCTCGGCCGTCACGCGGAAGTGCGTGCCGCGCACGCTGGAAATCGTCCCGGGCGTTTCCACGCTGAAATGCGCGCCCACGCCGGTCATCGGCGTCACCGCATTGGTGACGCGGCCGTGCTGCAGGCGCAGGCGCGTATCGACCATGCCGGTGCGGCCGTAGGTGCTCATCTGGTCGAGGTCCAGCGCGCTGTTTTCTTCCATCAGCAAACGCGAGCCGTCGGCAAACTGCAGGGTAAGGCTGGCGTCGGCGTCGGTGCTCAGGTGCGTGCCGTAGCCGAGCGTCATGCCGGGCGCCACGTTTTCCGGCTGCGCTGCGCCGGGCAGCTGCACGTGCGCACTGCCCATCACCGCTACTACGGTAGCGGTGGCGGGTTGCACGCGCAGCCAGGCGATCGGCACGCGCAGCGTCATGCCCGGCGGCAAGTGATACGGATCGGCCACCTTGTTGTACGCCTGCAAGGTCTGCCAGCGCACGTCGGGTTTGAGATAACGGCTGGCAAGATCCCAGATGTTGTCCTGCGGCCGGACCCGATAGGTCCAGTCGGCAGCGCAAAGCATGGGTGTGATCGAGACAAGCAGAAGCAGCGCGGCCAAGCGCGCCAACACGCTGTTACGGGAAGGATGCATCGTTCCCCCTGAGAACCATCGAGACGCCCCCTGTTCGTCATGGGCCGGCAACCGCGTGCAAAGCCTGGTCCTAGGCTTGCCGTTGTGCCGAATGGTGGGGGAATTGTGAGGGATGTGGGGGCGGGGTGCCAGTTCTTCGGAGTACGGGCTGCATGCGGAAGTGATACTTGCGATTACTTGCACGGCTGGATCGTCATCGCAGCTTGTTGTAGATGCGCGCGCGGTTCTACGTGGCGATGTTGGGGTTCAGCGTTGCCTCACCGCCAACCGGCTTTGTTCACGGGCGGGGAAGGGCGAGGTCATCGGCGGCATGGGTTGCCGTCGCCAGTCCCGACAGGGCCACTTGCAGGCTTTCGAGATAAGCCGGCAACTGCTGCAACGCGCGGCCGGATACATCGCCATCGAGCGCCGCCATCAGCGCGCGTCCTTGCGCAATCACCGGCCCGTTCGTAAAAAGCTGCAGCGCTCCCAGCATTCGATGCAGGCTGCGTTGCGCCAGCGCGCTGTCACCGGTGGCAATGGCCTGTTCCAGTTTGGCCAGATCCGCGCCGCTGGTGCGCAGCATCGCCTGCAGCATTTCCGCGCGCAGGTCTTCCATGCCCGGTTCGTTGAAGACGTCGTCGAACGGGGCGGCTTCCGTGGCCGGCGCCGCCGCCGTGGCGCGCGGCGCCCACCTGCGCAGCTTTTCCTCCAGCGGGCGCAGTTGCACGGGCTTGCTCAGGTAATCGTCCATGCCTGCTTCGTGGCAGCGCTCGATTTCGCCGTCGAGCGCGTTGGCGGTCATTGCGATCACCGGCAGGCGCGGGCGCTGGCTGGATGCTTCGTGCTGGCGCCACGCCGCGGCCAGCTCGTAGCCGTTCATCAGCGGCATCTGGCAGTCGGTGAGCAGCATGGCGTAGTCGTGCCGGCGCAAGGCGTCCAGCGCGGCGTGGCCGTCGCCCACCACGTCGCAATCCCAGCCCAGCAGGCCGAGCTGGCGGCGGATCAGCGACTGGCTGATCGGGTGGTCTTCCGCCACCAGGATGCGTCCAGCCGTCGTCGGCGCATCCGCCACCGGCGTGACGGGCGCCGCCATCTCGCGCGAAGACGGCGGCTTCAGCGTCTGCGTGCAAACGCGCACCACCGACTGCCATTTCAGCGGATTGGTGTTGAGCCACAGGCGTTCGTCGCGCGGGCCGCTGCTGCCGTTCGCATGGGCGTCGATCAGGATCACCTGCGCGGCGATCAGCGCGGCGCTCTGCTGGTCGTGGTGGTCGATGAAGAGCAGGTTGGCCGCAGCGCCGCGGCGCATCGGTTGCGTGGGCGGGATCTGCTCCACCGTCAGGCCCAGCGCGGTGAGGTGGGCGGCCAGCGCATGGGCGGTGTCGGCCGCGGCGAGCCGCACGATCGCGTGCCGGCCCGCCAGTTCGGCCGGGCGCTCCACTTCGCGCTGCGCCACCGGCAGGCGCAGCTCCAGCGTCACCTTGGTGCCTTCGCCCAGCCGGCTGCTGAGTTCGATGCTGCCGCCCATCAGTTGCAGCAGGTGCCGGCAGATCGCCAGGCCCAGTCCGGTGCCGCCGTAGCGGCGCGTGGTCCACGATTCGGCTTGCGAGAACGGCGTGAACAGGTTGGCCTGCTTGTCCGCGGCGATGCCGATGCCGGTATCGGTGACGCTGATGCGCACGCGCTGCATGTGGCCATCGTCGCCCACCACGCGCAGGGCCACCGCAACGCTGCCGCGCTCGGTGAACTTCACCGCGTTGTTCAGCAGGTTCATCAGCACCTGCCGGATGCGCACGCTGTCGCCCAGCAGCTTGCCGGCCAGCGTGGCGTCCGTGCCCACCTCGATGGCCAGGCCTTTCTTGTGCGCGGCGCCGGTCATCATGCCGGCCACGTTGTCGACCAGCGTGCGCAGGTCGAACGGTGCATCGTCCAGGCGCACGTTGCCGGCTTCCAGCTTGGAGAAATCCAGCACGTCGTTGAGCACCTGCAGCAGCACGCCGGCGGAATCTTCCACGGCGTGCACCAGCTCATGCTGTTCGTCGTTCAGGGGCGTGCGGCCGAGCAGTTCGAGCATGCCGATCACGCCGTTCATCGGCGTGCGGATCTCGTGGCTCATGGTGGCCAGGAAGTCGGCCTTGGCCTTGGACGCGCGCTCGGCGGCGTCGCGCGCGGCCAGCAAGGTCTGGTTGTGCGCGTTGATGCTGGTGGTGTCGATGAAGTAGCCGATCCATTCCACCGGGCGGCCGGGCAAGCGGCGCGTGCCCATCACCAGGTGAATCCAGCGCAGGCCTTCGGCGCCGTAGGCGCGGAAATCCAGCGTGACGGTGCCGCGATGGCGCATCGCGCGCTGCAGCAGGCGGCGCATGGCCGGCGCATCTTCCGGGTGGATGCTGTCGTGGAACGGCCAGTCTCGCAGGATGTCGTCCTGTTCCAGCAGGTCGGTCTGCTCCAGCCCGAACAGCGCATGCAGGTTGCCGGCGAGAAAGGCCAGCCGCTGCCGATGGTCGTCGCCGCGGCGCACGGCGAACACCACCACCGGAATGCGCTGGGTGATGTCGCGCAGGCTTTGTTCGGTGGCGCGCGCGCGCTGTTCGATCAGGCGGTACTCCTCCACCATCGCGGCCTGCCGCTTGAGCGTGCGTTCCGCCTCGGCCAGTTTTTCCCGCTGCAGGAACAGCATGCGCAGCACCGCCAGCGCGAGCAGGGCGGTAAGGCTGAGCAGGGCGGCGAGCACCACCACCGCCATGCCGACCGGGCCGGTATCGAACCAGCCGGTGGCCGCGTCGCTGAGGAATAGGGCTAGGGTCACGGCGGCGTGCTGAAAAAGATGGAGTCCCTGGAATAGCCGGCGTCGTGTGACGGCTTGCCGCATGATGCCATGCCGGACGGGAAAGAGACTGTAGAATCCTAGCCAGAACGGCTGGACACGCCGTCGTTGTGGGAATCAGAGCATCCCTGGCTATGCCCCCGAATGGTGAAATAACCCGGATCGTCGTTGCCGACGACCATCCCGTCGTGACGCTTGGCATCCGTGCGCTGCTGAATGAGCGCAGCGGCATGCGCGTGGTCGGCGAGGCGAGCAATGGCCGCGAGCTGCTGGCCTTGCTGGCGAGCGAACCGTGCGACCTGCTGATCACCGATTTCTCCATGCCCTACGAGGAAGGCTCCGGCGACGGCCTGCCCCTGCTCAAGCGCCTGCGCCGCGAGCATCCGAACCTGCCGATCATCGTGCTCACCATGGTCCACAACGCCGCCCTTACGCGCGGCATGCTCGCGGCCGAGGTGAATGGGCTGGTAGCCAAGGTCGCGATGATGAAAGAGCTGCAGCTGGCGATCGGCGCCGTGATGAACGGGCGCACCTATATATGCGAGTCCATGCGCGAGCACGTGCTCGACTGGTCCCCCGCGGAAGGCGCCGAGCACGCCGCCGACCCGGCCGTGCTGTCCCAGCGCGAGGCCGAGGTGGTGCGGCTCTACGCCCGGGGCTTATCGGTCACGCAGATCGCCGAGCAATTGCACCGCAGCGTGAAGACCGTCAGCCAGCAGAAGAACGACGCCATGCGCAAGCTGGGCATCACCAGCAATACGCAGTTGTTCGAATACGCGCGTACGTACGGCTTGCTTTAGGGCCTGATCCACGCTGGAACTTCTCCCTCCCCTACTTCGCAGGGGAGGGAACCGTTTGTCGCGACGATCCAGATACCCGTTGCGCTTGAGTGCAATTTATAGAAGTGCCCTTTAGCGTCTGATCCACGCGGGAGCTGCTTTCGATGCAACGCCATGCCGTAGCGTGGCCCGATGCATCACCAATTGATCCGCACCCCCGCCTTGCCGCTGTAGCCATCGCCATGGTTCTGCACGCCGATGTCGTATCCGATGTTGGCGTAGACGAAGACATTCCTTGCCAGTTGCGAGGTGAAGCCTCCGCGCAGCCCGATCCAGGATCCTTTCAGGTCGGACTGGAAGCCCACCGGCGTGGTCGGCGTGGAGAACGACACGCTTGGGTTGGCCATGAATTCGCGCCACAGGTCGAGGCGCAGCCAGGTGTTCACCAACTTGGGATGCGAGGCGTCGTCATTCAGCGTCCAGCTTCTCTTCACTTCGCCGCCGACGCGGCCGGCCAACGAATCGGCGTTGCCGAAATACACGTTCGATGCCGCATCGGATGCATCGTTGAACGACGCTTCCTGGTAGACGAGTTGCGCTTGCGGCACGAACACCCAACCATTGCCGAGGCGCACCGGATAGCCGCCTTCGATCGAGCCGGCGACGCCGCGGCCGTCGGTTTTCAATGGCGCCATGCGGGTGGAGCTTGCCTTGACGTCGTACCAGGTGCCTTGCGCCACGCCGTCCAGGTACCAGCCGGATGGGCCGAAGTGTGTCCAGTAGCCGCCGAGCGTGTAGCCCCGCAACTGATCGCGTCCGGCGGTGGTGCCGTCGAAGTGCTTTACGTCGCCGGCGATCTGGCCGATGGCCACATAGACGCCGGCGAAGTCGCGACTGCCGTCGTCATGGTCGGCGCGGTGCAGGTCGAAACCGCCTTGCAACGCGAACATGTCGTCGTTGTAGCTCGGCCCCTGGTTGCCGTAGATGCCCAGCGCGCTACCCCCACGCGAAGCATGCTGGGCAATGACGCGTGCCCAGCTGCCGTCGTTCTTGGCGCTGCCAGCCTGCAACGGTTCGTCTTCGCCGACACGCTCGTGCAGGCTGTCCATCAGGCCCTGTCCGTAGGAGAGCGCCATCGACGGGATGGCTGTGTACAGCGACACTTCCTGGCGATAGAGCGGGACGGTTTTCGGAGGAAGGATCGTGACCACGCCGGTGCCGGAAGGTGTCGTTGTATCGCTGCCGCCAGAAGACGACGGCGAAGGAGCGGGCGTTGCCGCGGGCGCCGGGGTCGGCGCGGATGCAGGCGTTGGAGTTGAGGCAGGAGTAGGAGTAGGAGTTGAGGCAGGAGTAGGAGTAGGAGTAGGAGTAGGAGTAGGAGTAGGAGTAGGAGACGGCGTTGGCGTCGGCGCGCAAGCAGCCGCACCTGGCACCTGCGAACAATCGAGCTGCGAACGCAGATACCAGTTGTTCGCGCTGGAACCATCGGTGCCGCCGCGATAGAGCGAATACTCGTAAGGCCCCGCCGCCACCGCGCTGGCCAGGGCGAAGGCGCCGGCCGCGGTGGTGCCGCCGTTGATCGCTTCCACCACTTCGATGCCGTTGGCGGTGGTGGATGCGCCGGGGCCGCCCACGTTGGTGATGCGAAGACTGGACGTGCCGGTGGCCGTGCCGCCGTCGATCACCAGACGATCGGACGGCGAACCGTCGCCGCCCAGATACGTGTTGAGCGCAATCGCGCTGCCGGCGGCGCCGACGTAGCTGTTGGTGATGAGCTTGTTGCCGACCCCGGAGCCGCCCACCTGTACCACGCCGTTGTTGACCAGCGTGCCGTTGATGGTGAAGTTGCCCTGGGTACTGGCGCCCATGGCGCTTTGCGCGGTGGCCATCACCATCATGTTGTTGGTGCTGCTGCCCAGCGTGTTGAGCGCATCGGCCACTGCAATCGTGCCGTTGTTGGTCACCGTTCCGCTCACGCTGCCGTAGCCGCCCAGCGTCGCGCCGGAAGCGACCTGCGTGTCGCCGCCGCCGCTCAGCGCCGCGCTGGTGTGGCTGCCATCGCCCACCACCAGCGTTCCCGCAGTAACGATAGTGCCGCCGGTATAGGTGTTGTTGGCGTTGAGAATGGTGGCGCCGCTGCCGATCTGATTGACGGCGCCATTGCCCGATACCGTGCCTGCGAAGGTATAGGCGTGCGAACGATCGAACGCGAGCGTGCCGTTATTGGCGACATCGCCGACGATGGAGCCGCTGGTGCCGCCGTTGCCAAGCTGCAGCGTGCCGGCCGAAATCGTGG
>Ga0055529_1000422_pt1 | contig 43297 bp, 42 predicted proteins | sample AraplaCol_mCL_r2_FD_55007 | JGI IMG/M metagenome (GOLD analysis project Ga0055529, IMG submission 55007) | Arabidopsis root microbial communities from North Carolina, USA - plate scrape CL_Col_mCL_r2 | ecosystem: Host-associated > Plants > Roots > Endosphere | place: USA: North Carolina...
GGGAAGTCGATCCGCTGTGGATCTCGCGCCAATCGCTGGAAGCGGATGCCGACGTCCTCAAGCCCGGATGCGGCTGGATGCCCGCGTCGTGGCTGTACGAGACGGGCGTGCGCCGCGCCCTGCGCGCGCTGGCGCGGTCGGGCGCGGTGGAGCTGGTCGAATACGCCACGCCGCTGGGCCACCCCGCGCTGCGCCAGCTGCTTTCGCGCCGGTTGCTGGCCAACGGCATCGAGGCGGCCCCCGAGCACATCATGCTCACCGACTCGGGCACGCAGGCCATAGACCTGATCTGCCGCTTCCTGCTGGAACCGGGCGATACCGTGCTGGTGGACGACCCTTGTTATTTCAATTTTCACGCGCTGCTCAAGGCGCACCGCGTCAAGGCCGTGGGCGTGCCCTACACCGCCAACGGACCGGACGTGGAACTGTTCGGCGCCGCGCTGCAGGCGCATGCCCCGCGGCTCTACATCACCAATTCGGGCATCCACAACCCCACCAGCGCAACCCTGTCGCCCGTCGTCGCGCATCGGATCCTGAAGCTCGCCGAGAACTCGAACCTGGCGATCGTCGAGGACGATATCTTTGCCGACTTCGAGACCACGCCTGCGCCGCGGCTCGCGGCCTTCGACGGCCTGTCGCGCGTGATCCAGATCGGCAGTTTCTCCAAGACGATTTCGGCCGCGCTGCGCTGCGGCTACATCGCGGCGCGGCCCGACTGGACCGAGAGCCTGCTCGACCTGAAGATCGCCACCACCTTCGGCGGCGGACGATTGGCCGCCGACATCGTGCTGGCCGCGCTGACCGACAGCGGCTATCGCAAGCACATGGAAACCGTGCGGCTGCGGCTCGCGCAGCTAAGAGAGAAGACCATCCCGCGACTGGAAGCGATGGGCATCCGACCCTGGCTCGCGCCTCAGGCGGGCATGTTCCTGTGGTGCCGCCTGCCCGAAGGCAAGGACGCTGCCGCCTTGTCGCGCCTGTGCTTGAAAGACGGCGTGGTGCTGGCGCCGGGCAATGCATTCAGCCAGTCCTTGAGCGCCGGAGACTTCCTGCGCTTTAACGTGACGCAATCGACCGACGACCGGGTCTTCGACGTCTTGGCGCGGGCGCTGGCCGCATAGCGTCCGGCGACGGTCGGCCCGCGCCCCGCCGCCGGACGAAGCGCAGGCCAACCCGATCGCTACGGAAACCGCCGGCTCACTCGGCCTCGAGGCCCGCGGCCTTGACCACCTTCTGCCATTTGGCCAGATCCGAATGGATCAGCGCGGCATAGTCCTGCGGCGTGCCGCCCTGGATTTCCACGCCCGCAGCTTCGAGCTTGCTGCGCACGTCGGGCTGCTTGAGCGCGGCATTGATTTCGACGTTGAGCTTGTCGATGACGGCCTTGGGCGTGCCCGCGGGCGCCAGGAAGCCGCCGTTGGTGTTGGCGTCGAAGCNCTTGAGGCCCTGTTCGTCGNCGGTGGGCACATCGGGCAGCGAGATCGAGCGCTTGAGCGTGGACACNGCGACCGCGCGCACCTTGCCGGCCTTCACCAGCGACTGGATGGCGCTCACGGTATCGATGAAAAGCGCCGTGCGCCCCGCGACCAGGTCGGGCTGGGCATCGGACGAGCCCTTGTAGGGGATGAGCGTCATCGGCACGCCGCTGGCCATGCGGAACATGTCGGCGGCCATCTCCTGCGCGCTGCCGCGGCCCGAGGTCGCGACCTTGGCATCGTCGGGATGCGCCTTCATCCAGGCGATCAGCTCGGGCAGGGTCTTGGCGGGGATCTCCGGGTTGATCGCGAACACCAGCGGCACGACGTGCGTATAGACGATGGGTTCGAAGCTCTTCTCCGGATCCCAGCCCAGGTTCTTGAAAAGGAACTTGTTGATGTTGTGGCTGCCGCCCACGATGCCGATGGTGTAGCCGTCGTGCGGCGCATGGGCGAGCAAGGCGGTACCCAGGTTGTTGGACGCGCCGGGACGGTTCTCGACCACCACCCCCTGCCCCATGGATTCGGTCAGCTTCTGGCCGACCAGCCGCGCGATGATGTCGATCGCGCCTCCCGGCGGCGCGGGCACGATGATCGTGATGGGATGGCTCGGATACGCATCGGCGTGCGCCAGGGCGGGCGCCAGGGCGGGCGCCACGGCCGCGCAGGCCGTGAACGCGAGTCGCTTGAGCAGGGATTTGAACTGCATGGTCGGTCTCCGTTGTCGTTTGTGATGTGCCGGTCTCGATGAGGCGCTGGCTCAGCCGCGCCCCGCGAAAGGCATGTTGCTGGCCATGACGGTCATGTTCAGCACATTGGCGCCAAGGGGCATCGAGGCGATGAGAAGCACGGCGTCGGCCACGTTCTGCGCGTCCATCATCGGNTCGGGCGCGGTCGTGCCGTTGGCCTGCAGCACGCCGCGCGTCATGCGCTCGGACAGCTCGGTCAAGGCATTGCCGATGTCGATCTGGCTGGCCGCGATGTTGAACGCGCGGCCGTCCAGCGCCAGCGCCTTGGTCAGGCCGGTCACCGCGTGCTTGCTCGCGGTGTAGGGCGCGGTGAAGGGCCGCGGCGCATGTGCCGAGATCGAGCCGTTGTTGATGATGCGGCCGCCCTGCGGCGACTGGCGGCGCATCAGGCCGAACGCGGCGCGCGCACACAGGTACACGCCCGACACGTTGGTATTGATGACGTTGAACCACTTGTCGAGCGGCAGTTCGTCCATGGGCACGGCGGGCGCGTTGACGCCGGCATTGTTGAACAGCAGATCGAGCCGGCCGTAGGTTTTCTCGATGGTGTCGAACAAGGCCTGCACGCTGCCGGGACTGGTCACGTCGGTAGGCACGGCCAGGGCAGCCAGGCCGCGCTCGGCGGCCTGGGCCGCGAGGGCCTGCAGCGGCTCGGCGCGGCGGCCCGCGAGCACCACGGCCCAGCCGTCATCGAGCAAAGTCTGGGCGACGCAGCGGCCGATGCCGCTGCCGGCTCCGGTGACGAGGGCGATCCTGCTTTGGGTTCCAGTGTCGTTCAAAGCGCTGCTCCTGTCGGAAATGAATCGGGGCCTGGCTTCATTCGACTTTGATGTTGTGGCTGCGGATGATCTGCGCGTAGCGGCTGCGGTCGCCCGCGATCATCTTGGCGAACTCCTGCGGCGTGTCCGCGCGCGGCACGCCGCCCAGGGCGGCGATGTGCGCGGCGAAATCCTTGTCCGCGACGATGGCGCGCATGTCGGCGGAGATCTTGTCGACGATGGCGGTGGGCGTGCCGGCGGGCGCGAGCAGGCCTATCCACGAAATGGAGTTGAAGCCGGGCAGCACGCTTTCGGCAAGCGTGGGCACGTCGGGCAGCGCGGCCACGCGCTGGGCGCCGGTGACCGCCAGGGCGCGCATGTCGCCGGCCTTGATGTGGCCCGACGCCTCGAGCACCGTCATCATGGTCAGCTGCACGTCGCCCGCGAGCAGCGCGGAAACCGCCGGGCCGCCGCCGCGATACGGGATGTGCTGGATGTCCAGCCCGGCCTGGTCCTTGAACATCTCGGTCGCCAGGTGCGGGCCGCCGCCCGCGCCCGAGCTGCCGTAGCTGAGCTTGCCTTGATGCGCCTTGGCGTAGCCGATGAAGTCGCCGATGGTCTTGACCTGCGGCAGCCTGGCCGGATTGATCATCACCGCCAGAGGCAATTCGGCCAATAGCGAGACGGGCGCAAATGCCTTGTCGGGGTCATACGGCATCTTCGAATAGAGCGATGGATTGATCGACTGCGTGCCGATATTGCCCAGCAGCAGCGTGTAGCCGTCGGGCTTGGCCTGGGCGACGAGGGTCGCGCCGATCAGGCCGGCCGCGCCGCCCTTGTTCTCGACGATGACGGACTGCCCCCAGCGCTTGCCCAGCTCCTGGGCCAGGATGCGCGCGCCGGTATCCGTGCCGCCGCCCGGCGGAAACGGCACGACCAGCGTCACCGCGTGCGCGGGAAAGCTCTGCGCGGCTGCCGCCGGAGCGCCGGCGATCGCCGCCAGGCCCAGCGCCAGCGCCAGTCCGGCGCGCAGTGGGGTGCGCTTGATTCGATGGGTAAGAGATGGCTTGAACAAGATGTGTCTCCGTGGATTTGTTGTTTGTAGGGATGAAAAGACGGTGCCAAAAGCGCCGCACGCGCGTTCGCGTTCAGGTCGTCAGGCTTGCGGCGGGACGCTCGCCGGCCAGCGCCTGGGCGACGCTTGCCAGCACCATGTCGGCCATGGCGGCGCGGGTCTCCCAGGTGGCGCTGGCGCGATGCGCCTGCAGCGTGACGCGCTCGGATTGGCGCAGCGCCTGCGGCACGCGCGGCTCGTCGGCGAACACGTCCAGCCCCGCGCCGGCGATGCCGCCCGCGTTCAGCACCGCCACCAGATCGTCTTCGTCGACCAGTCGGCCGCGCGCCACATTGATCAGGAAGCCGCGCGGGCCGAGCGCCTGCAGCACCGCGGCATCGACGATGCCCGCGGCCTTGTCCGCGGACGCGCACAGCACCAGCGCGTCGGATTCGCGCGCCAGTTCGGCCAGGTCGGGCACGAAGCGGTGCGGCACGCCGTCCATGGCGCGCAGATCGGTGTAGAGAATCGGGCAACCGAAGGCCGACGCGCGCTGCGCCACGGCGCGTCCCACGCGCCCCATGCCGACGATGCCCACGCGCATGCCGCTGAAGCGGCGCGCCAGCGGCAGCGCGCCGGGTTGCGGATGCCGCTCCCATTGGCCGTCGCGCACGAAGCGGTCCACCGCGCACAGATTGCGGCAGGCCGCGATCAGCAGGCCGATGGCCAGGTCGGCCACGTCCTCCGTCAGCGCGCCCAACGTTGCGGTGACCGGCAGGCCGCGCTCGCGGCAATAGGCCAGGTCGACCGCGTCGGTGCCGACGCCGTTGACCGCCACCACCTTGAGCGCCGGCAGCTGTTCCAGCACGGCGCGCGAGACGCCCGTGTGGCCGCCGGTGATGACCGCCTGGATGTCCGCGCCATGCTCGCGCAGCCATCCCGCCTGATCGGCGATTTCATAGAGGCGGTGCACCTCGTAGAGCGAGGCGAGCCGTTCGTTGGCCGCCGGGATCAGGATCGGGTTGAGCTGCAGGACTTGGGGTTTCATGATCTTCCATGGATCTTTTCAGGATGGAATTCATGCTATCAATACATTGACTGAATAGTAAATCTTGACTATAAAAATCAATATATAATCGCTTTCTTTCACCCCCATGCCCCGAATATGGCTTCCTGGATTTCGATGAGCGAGGCGTGCCAGCGTCTCGGCGTGCAGCCGCAGACCATTTACGCCTATGTGAGCCGCGGCAAGCTGGAGGTGATGGTCGATCCCGACAATCGGCGCCGCAGCCTCTATCGCGCCGAAGATCTCGTGGGCCTGGCCAGGCGCAAGCAGACGGGGCGCAAGCGCGAAACGGTGGCGCAGGACACGCTGTTCGGCGCACAGCCCAGCATCCCCACGTCACTGACGACTTTTTTCCGCGGGCGCCTGTACTATCGGGGCCGCGACGCGGTGGACCTGGCGCGCTCGGCCACGCTGGAAGAAGCCGCCCGGTTGCTGTGGGACGCGCAGCAGCCCGCCGACTTTTCCTCGGCCGCCCGCGCCAGGCATGCCGATGCGCCGGGCCGCAATGCGGCGTTCACCGCCCTCGCCTGCCTGGCGGCCACCGCCCACTCCACGCGCGGGCGCCTCACGCACGTGCTGCAGGCCGAAGGCCAGGGCCTGGTGGGCATGCTGGCGACCGCGTTCGGCGCGGCGCCCGGCAGCCAGCCGCTGCACTTGCGCTTTGCCAAGGCATGGAAGCAACCCGCCGCGGTCGCCGATCTGTTGCGCGCGGCCATGGTGCTGCTGGCCGATCACGAACTGACGAGCTCGGCCTTCGCCACGCGCATCGCGGCCTCGACCGGCGCATCGCTGCCGGCCTGCCTGCTCGCCGGGCTGTGCACGCTCTCCGGCCCCTCGCACGGCGACGCCTCGGGCCGCGTGCAAGCCTTGTTCAGCGAGGTGAAACGGCTGGGCGACGAACAGGTCATCGGCCAATACCTCTCGGCCGGCCTGCCCATCGCGGGCTTCGGCCACCCCATCTATCCCGACGGCGATCCGCGCGCCGCCGCGCTGCTGGCGCTGTGCGAACCTCCGCCGGCCATCGCGCGCTTCATCGAAAAGGTGACTCGGCTCACCGGCTTGCAACCCAACATCGACACCGCGCTGGCGTCGATGGTCGCGCATCACAAGCTGCCCGCCGACGCGGCTTTCAGCCTGTTCGCGCCGGCGCGCAGCGTCGGCCTGCTGGCGCACAGCCTGGAGCAGCTCGCCACGGACCAGTTGATACGCCCGCGCGGACGCTACCTGGGGCCGGCGCCCGAAGCAGCGCAGAGCCCGCTCAGCCCAACAGGCCGGCCGCGACGTTGATCGCCAGCCCCAGCACGGCCAGATTGAAGTAGAACGACAGCAGGGACTGGGCCAGCACCGCGCGCCGCGCCGGACGGCTCGCAAGCGACACGTCGGCGGTCTGCGACGCGACCGCGAGCGTGAAGGAAAAATAGAGAAAATCCCAGTAGTTGGGCTCCANCTCGCGGTCGGGAAAGCGCAGCGCGCGGTTCTCGACAGGCGAACGATAGTAGAGCCGCGCGTAATGCCGCGTGAAGATCGTCGGGATCAGGAACCACGCGCCGAACATCGTCGCGGCCGTCACCGTGTAATGACCAAGCCCGGCGCGCAGGCCGATGCCCTTGGCGGTCGCCAGCTCGAAGGCGATGGCGGCAACGCTTGCGACCGTCGCAAGACAGACGACCGTCAGCACGGTGGTCGCGCTCGCATCCTCGCGGACCGCGAATGCGCGCACCTTGTGGTGCTGCGCGGTGATCATGCGCATCCATATCAGCGCAAGATACAGCCACACCATGCAATCCCACCCTACCAGCGCGCGCAAGACCGGTTGCGCCGGAAACGGCAGCAGCGCCGCGCACAGCACGCCCGCCGCGAACGCCGCCGTCATGAGCGGCCGATTGCGCAATATCTGCGGATAAAGCGTCATCATGCGGCTCCGGAAGGCAGATGGCGGCTAGATTATCATTCCGCCACGCGACCTCACGACAACATGAACACACTTTCCTCGATTCCAGCGCGCGACGCACAGCGTCTGCTGCTGGCGGCGGGCGCCGCGGTCATCACGGTTCTTTCGTGGGCCAGCGCATTTCCTTTCATCCAGATCGGCCTGCATAGCCTGACGCCGATGCAGCTTGCGGCCGCCCGTTTCGCCACCGCCGCCGTGCTGGTGCTGGTCTGGTTCGCGTGGCGCCGACCGCGTTTGCCGACGGGCCTGGACGCCTTGCATTTCGTGCTGTGCGCGTTCCTGGGCATCGTGCTTTACAACGCGCTGCTCAATACGGGCGAACAAACCGTGGCGCCAGGCGCGGCAAGCTTCATCGCCGGGACCATGCCTCTCTTTACCGCGCTGCTGGCCTGCGCCTTCCTCGGCGAACGTTTCAACCGCCGGGGCTGGCTGGGGTCGCTCCTCAGCCTGGCCGGCATCGCGGTAATCGCTCACGGCCAGCCGGGCGGTTTGACGCTGGGCTCGGGCAGCACGCTGATCCTCGGCGCAGCGCTCTCCACGGCGGGTTTTTTCGTGCTGCAGCGGCGGCTCATCTGCGCCTACGGCGCCTCGGCCTCCACCGCATATACGCTGCTGGCGGGCGCGCTGCTGTTGTTGCCCTGGCTGCCCGGCGCGCTCGGGGCTCTCGCCGACGCGCCCGGCAGCGTCTGGACGGCGGTGCTGATCCTGGGGGTTTTTCCCGCGGCGCTCGGCTACGCAACGTGGTCGGTCACGCTCGATTATTTCGGCGCGGCGCGAGCGGCGAATTTTCTCTATCTGATCCCGGCGGTCGCGACGGCGTTCTCGATGGCGCTGACGGGAGAACGCCCCGGGCTCTCGACCTTGTTCGGTGGCTTGTTGACGATCGTCGGCGTGGTGTTCGTGGCTTGGCGCGGACGCAGGTAGCAGCGCGCCCGGCAGCCGTCATCGCCGGCAATCAGAGCCCGCTCGTATCCAGCGCGAATGCCGCGGCGGCGCGGCCGATGCGGTCGTTGACCGCGTCCCAATCAGGCGTGTGCGGCGGCGCCTGCACCAGCAGGCGCACATAGCCGCCGTGATCGAGTTCGCGCAAGGTGGCGTAGAGCGCCTGCGCGTAATGCGCGGGGTCGGCCGGCACGCCGCGCACCTGCAGGCGCGCGGCCAGATCCGCCGGCAGCGCCGGCAGGTCGGCATAACTCACCAGCACGCAGCGGCCTTCGGGCAGGCCTGCGCCGCGCATGGCCTGCGCCAGGCGCGCGTCGTCGATCAGCTCCAAGGGCGTATGCGGCGCGTAATGCGCCTTGAGCGTGCCCGATGCGCGCGGCGCGGCAGCGTCCGGGCGGCGCACCGGCTGGCCCAGCACCGCCGCGATCTGCGCGGCGCTGATGTGCCCCGGGCGCAGCAGCACGGCGCCCGCGCCTTGGTCCAGGCGCGACAGATCGACAATGGTGGATTCGATGCCGACCTCGGTCGCGCCGCCGTCGAGCACGGGCATGCCCCGCGCGACTTCATCGGGAAACTCCCCGCGCACGTGCTCGGCCAGCGTCGGCGAGACCTGGCCGAACTTGTTGGCCGAAGGCGCGGCCACGCCCCCCTGCCCATTGGGCTTGAGCGCCGCGAAGGCGCGCAGCAGGTCTTGCGCCACGGGATGCGAGGGGCAGCGCAGGCCGATGCTGTCCTGCCCGCCGCTGACCGCATCGGGAATATGCGGCGCGCGCTTGAGTATCAATGTCAGCGGCCCGGGCCAGAAGGCCTGCATGAGTTTGTATGCCTCGGGCGGCACCTGCGCGGCCCAGTAATCGACGTCGCCTTCGGGAGCGATATGCACGATCACCGGATGGTTGGCCGGACGACCCTTGGCGGCATAGATGCGCGCCAGCGCCTGCGGGTTCTCGGCGTCCGCGCCCAGGCCATAGACGGTCTCGGTGGGAAAGGCCGCCAGCCGGCCTTCGGCCAGGCAATGCGCGGCGTGGTCGATTTCGTGCTGGGAGGGAACGGGCGGCGCAGCCGCCTTGCTATGCATCGCGCGCGCTCAAGGTACGGGCACGCCAAGCGCCGCGGCCACGCGGGCCGCGTCGGCCCGGGCCTGCTCCAGGGTCTGGCCGACGATGGTGACATGGCCCATCTTGCGGCCGTGGCGCGCCTCGCGCTTGCCGTAGAGGTGCAGCTTGGCGCTGCCCGATGCCGCCAGCGCGGCGGCCCAGTCGGGCTCGCGCGCCGTGCCGGCATTGCCCGGGAACCAGATGTCGCCCAGGATGTTGAGCATGACCGAGGGCGCCACCACGCGCGTGCTGCCCAGCGGCAGGCAGGCCATGACGCGCGCCTGCTGCTCGAACTGGCTGGTGACGCAGGCGTCGATGCTGTAGTGGCCGCTGTTGTGCGGGCGCGGTGCGATCTCGTTGGCCAGCAAGCGGCCGTCCTGCAGCACGAAGAATTCCACGCACAGCACGCCGTGATAGCCCAGGCCCCGGGCGATGGCGCGCGCCGCCTGCGTGGCCGCTTCGCGATGCGGCGAGGGGTCGGTGTCGCCGACCACGGTGGAGACGGCCAGGATGCCGTCGCGATGCACGTTGCGCGACACGGGATAGGCCACGTCGTTGCCGTCGAAGCCGCGCGCCAGCACGACCGAGATCTCGTAGTCCAGCGGCAGCAGCGCTTCCAGCACGCAGGGCACGCCCTGGAAGTCGGCGAAGGCGGCCAAGGCCTCGTCGCGGGTCTTCACGCGCGCCTGGCCCTTGCCGTCGTAGCCCAGGCGGGCCACTTTGAGTATGCCGGGGAACAGCGCGTCGGGCGCGTCGCGCAGGTCGCTCTCGGCGCGCACCGCGACGTGCGGCGCCACCGCGATGCCTTGCGCGGCGATGAAAGTCTTTTCGGCGATGCGGTCCTGCACGATGGCCACGGCATCGGCGGCCGGGCTCACGCGGCAGCGCGCCGACAGCAAGCGCAGGCTGTCGGCCGGCACGTTCTCGAATTCGGTGGTCACGGCCGGGCAGAGTTCGGCCAGCGCGGCCAGGCCCGCGGCATCGTCGTAGGCGGCATGGATGTGGCGGTCGGCCACCATGGCCGCGGGGCCGTCGGCGGCCGGATCCAGCACGGCGACCTTGTAGCCCAGGCTTTGCGCGGCATGGCAGAACATGCGGCCCAGCTGGCCGCCGCCGAGCAGGCCCAGCCAGCCGCCGGGCGCGATGGGATCACGCGATAGCTCGGACATCTCAGGCCCCAGGCAGTTTCATGGCGCGCGCCGCTTCGGTCTGGCGCGCGCGGAAGGCCACCAGCTTGCGGCGCAGGGCCTCGTCGGTGGTGGCCAGGTTGGCGATGACGTGCAAAGCCGCATTGGCAGCGCCGGCTTCGCCGATGGCGAAGGTCGCGACGGGAATGCCCTTGGGCATCTGCACGATGGACAGCAGCGAATCTTCGCCGCGCAGGTATTTGGACGGCACCGGCACGCCGAACACCGGCACCTCGGTGAGCGCGGCCATCATGCCGGGCAGGTGCGCGGCGCCGCCGGCGCCGGCGATGATGGCGCGCAGGCCCCGGCCGGGCGCGGTCGCGCCGTAGTCGGCCATGTCCTGCGGCATGCGGTGCGCCGAGATGACCTTGGCTTCGCAGGGCACGCCGAATTCGCGCAGCATGGCGACCGCGTTCTGCATGACTTCCCAGTCGCTGGACGAGCCCATGATGACGCCGACCACCGGGGCCTGCGCGGCTTTGGCGCCCGCCCTGGATTTGGCTGCGGGTTTCGCAGCGGGCCCGGCCGTACGTTTTTCGGGCTTTGCGCGGGAGGTCGAGTCTGTCTTGGCCATGGGGTAAAGTTCGGATGATGTGCCAGGGCGGCCCGCTGGATAAAAGGAGCCGCCGGCCGGAAAACATTGGATTTTACCCGCCATGAGCGCCATTGCCTCGTCTACCGATTCTCTCCTCGAACTGCCCCTGCAGGATTGGCGCGCCCCCGAGGCCGCGGCCCTGTCGGCGCAGGCGCTGCGCGCGCTCGAGCAGGGCCGGGTGCTGCACTTCCCGCATCTGGGTTTTGCGCTGTCGCCCGAAGAGCGCATTCTTCTCGATCCCAAGTACACCGATCCCAAGCGCAAGAACATCAGCCTCACGCCCAAGGGACTGGCCGGCACGGTGGCCGCGGGCGCCGCGCGCGAGCGCGTGCACGGCATTCTGCAGCGCTATCTCGATTCGACCAGCGCCCTGCTCGACGCGCTGTTCCCCGGCTACCGCGATGCCCGCCACGGGCCGGCCACGAGCCTGCGCCTGCATGCCATCGGCACCTGGCACCCTTCGTGGCGCAAGGACGACCGGCTGCTGCACGTCGATGCCTTCCCTTCCCGCCCGCTGCACGGCGAGCGCATCCTGCGCGTGTTCACCAACATCAACCCCGACGGCGAGCCGCGCACCTGGCGCGTGGGCGGGNCTTTCGAAACGGCCGCGCGGCGCTACCTGCCGGAGATGGGCAAGCCTTGGCGTCCCTGGCTTGCCGGGCTCATGCANAAGGTGGGCATCACCAAGCAGCGCCGCACCGAGTACGACCACCTGATGCTGCAGATGCACGACGCGATGAAGCGCGATACGCGCTATCAGCAGGAAGGCGACTGGGCGCAGGTGGATTTCATGCCGGGAAGCACCTGGGTGTGTTTTTCCGACCAGGTGTCGCACGCGGCGATGAGCGGGCAGTTCATGCTGGAGCAGACCTGGCAGTTGCCGCTGACCGCCTTGAGCTATGCGGAGCTGGCGCCTGTGCGGGTGTTGGAGAAGCTCAAGGGGCGGGGGCTATTGGCGGCTTGAAGGTTGGCTTCGTAGCTTCCTTCGTAGCCGAGTTTGCTTGAGTTTGGTCGGCTGTGTGTTTGAGTTCTTGAGACGCCTGCGCAGGGCAGCCTCGGCGCTTTAAGAACTCAACAACCGGCGTCTTAAAAACTCAACCTACCGGCGCCAGCCTAATCACAGCGTACCGGCCAAACTCTTCAAGCAAGTCGACACGCCGCAGTCCATGACGGTGCCCGCGGCGCTGGCCAGCGCCGCCACCAGGAACAGGACCATCACCGCCGTCCCCAACAGCGAAGTGGTGCGCTTGATCGCGTTGTCGCCCCAGCGGCGGTCCAGGGTCTGCATCAGCAGCGCGAACGCCGCCAGCACGCCGAATATCACGAAGGCCCAGCTGTGCAGGCGCAGGCCCATGAGCAGCTTGTCGCTCGCTTCGGCGGGCAGCAGGGCCAGCCAGCAGGAGATCGCGACGCCGGCCAGGGCGGCCGCGATGGTCATGGCGTAGTGCAGCGGCGAAGGTCCGAGGCGCACGTTGAGCAGCAGGCCCACGCCGGCCATGACCAGCGCCATGCGCTGCAGCGTGCACAGCGGGCAGATGTAGCCCGCCGCCATGCCTTGCCACGCCAGCGAGAAGACCAGGCCGACGCAGACCAGGAACAGCATCAGCGCGTTGACCTGCCGGGAACCGTGTCCGGGACTTTCCAGGAACAGAGCCATGTCGTCCTCTTACAGCGCCAGCGGCACGGGGTGGCCCTGGAGGTTGCCGAAGGCCCAGGCCACGCACAGGCCCATCGTCAGCAGCCAGAAGACCACGCAGGCGGGCCGCCTGCCCAAAATGCCGTAGCAAACCGCCAGGATTCCGGTCAACAAGGGAAACACCATCAACATGTTCCGTCCCTCTTCTCTTTTTCTTGATCTTTAAGAGTATAAGTAACAGAACGAAAACGCCGCAACCGAATGAGTGGAAAGCAATGACAAGACGGGACGGCTCGCCCGTCTCGCGGCGGTCAGCGGGAGGCGGCGGGGTCGCCGTTTTCGCGCCAGGCNTTGACCTTGTCGATGTTCACTTCGTGCGCGACCAGCATCTCGGTCAGGTTCCGCTCGATGGCGGGGTTGTTCACCATGGGCAGCAGTTCGCGCAGCTTTCTCGCCACCCACCCTTGCCCGCGGTTCAGGAAGGCCAGGCGCTCGCGGATGTCGGCGATGGCCATGGCCTTCTCGTAGAAGGCGCCGGTCAGCGAGCCGGGCGTGGCGTCGAGTTCGCGGATGGCGTGGCCCAGCATCACGCACCATTTCACTTCGTCGCGATGCACGGCGTCGATGAGCTCGCGCAACGGCGCGTCCGGCACCTGGCGCGCGGTTTCCATCGTCACGCGCGCGCCGGCGCGTTCGGCTTCGAGCAATTCGTCCAGCCGCGCGATGACGGCCTGGTTGGCTTCGCGTTCGAATTCGCCGGCATAGCAGACCGGCGAACTCAGTTCCTGCGGCGGGGCGGTCATGCGGCGCGCTTGCACCGCTTCGGCCACGATGCGCGCCATGCGCTGCGCCGCGGGCTCCACCGCCGTGATGCCGCCGACGCCCATGCCCGCGTAGAGCGCCATCGCTTCGTAGTCGCCCGTCATCGAGCGCAGCGGCGAGTCGGTGCTGAACAGATAGATCGGACGGCCCTCTTCCTCGCCGATCACGATCCGCTCCCCGTCGCAGGGGCTGCCGTGCTCGCGATGCGTCACGCTGTTTTCCAGCACGCGCACCGCCGCGTGGGGCGGCCAGTTGATGTGGAAGTCTTCGGTCAGGATGGTGTCGCAGGCCTGCGCCTGGACCAGGCGCTGCTTGTGATAATCGTGCGCGAACGATTCGTCCGTCGCGATCAGTGCGGTGCCCAGTACCGCGGCCTGGGCGCCCTGCTCCAGTAGGCGCGCCACGTCGCGGCCGTCGGTGATGCCGCCCGCCGCCGCGACCGGCACCCGCGCCACGAGCAGCACGCCGGCCAGCAGTTCTTCGAGCTTCTGCCGCCCCCTGACGTGGCCGCCGGCTTCCACGCCCTGGGCGATCAGCGCGTCGACGCCGGCCTGCTGGGCGGCCAGCGCGTCGTCCACCGAGCCGACCTGGTGAACCACGAGGATGCCGGCCGCGCGCAGCTTGGCGACCACCTCGGGCACCACGTCCCAGAAGAGGCACACCACCGGCACGCGCAGCTCGATGCACAGGTCGATCTGCTGGCTCAGCAATTGCGGGTCGGTGCCCGCCGGAATCAGGTTGACGCCGAACGGGCGGTACGTGCCTTGCCGCACCTTGGCGACCTCGCTGCGCATCAGGGCGAGCGGCTCGCGCACCATGCCCAGAAAGCCGAACCCGCCCGCCTCGGTCACCGCGACCACCAGCTCGTGGCGGGCCACGCCGCCCATGCCCGCCAGGATCAGCGGATATCGGCAGCCGAGCATTTCGCACAGCGGAGTCGGCGCAAGCTCGCGCGCATAGTGCAGGGAGTGGGGCATATGAGGCCTGAGAATCGAAGATCGAAAGCGCGATGTGCCGAATCTATTATCACTTGCGGCGCACGGCCGTGAAGGTATCGGGCACATCCAGCGGACGCTCGTCGCGTCCCGCGACGTCTTCGTCCGACTGCCCATCCGCCAGGTAGCGCTCGCCCTTGCGCAGCAACACGCCCTGGGCGCTGGCGATGCCCAGTTCCAGGCTTTCTCCGATCCGCCGGGCGAGCTGGACGAAATGCGCCGCCGCGTTGGGCGGGCAAAGTTCCTGCGCGGTCGCCTCGAAAAGCGTCAGCCAGCGGTCGAAATGCCGGCCGTCGATGGGCAGCGGCAAATGCTTGACCATGGGTTGGCCGTGATAGCGCCCGCTCATGAGCGCCACCGAGGACCAGAACTCGCACATGCGCTCCAGGTGCGGGCCCCAGTCCTTGATCTTCGCGTTGAAGATGGGGCCGATGACTTCGTCTTCGCGCACCCGCGCATAGAAGCCATGCACGAGGCGCTCGATCATGTCCTCGTCGATGCTGGTTTCCTGCTGGATTTGCGCGATGAGCACGGCCCGGCGATCGGTGGCGGAATGCGTGCCTTGATTCATGATTCGATGTCCTTGATGTGATCCGACAAATAAGCCGCGAGCACGACGGCATTGTTGTGCTCCGTATCGCGGGCGGCATAGAGCAGCGTCAAGGGGCCGCGCCGCGCCAGCCCCGCAAGCTGGACCAGTGCGGCCTTGCCGCCGGCCGCCAGCTCGGCGAAGTAGCGGCGGCGAAAGTCCTCCCAATGCCTCGGGTCGTGGCAAAACCCGGCGCGCAGCTCCGAGCTCGGCGCCACTTCCTTGAGCCAGAGCGTCAAGGCCGCGGCCTCCTTGCTCAGCCCGCGCGGCCACAGCCGGTCCACCAGGACGCGCGCGCCGTCCTGATCTTCGGGCGGGTCGTAGACCCGTTTGATGCGGATGTCGGGAGTGTGCTTGCGCATTTCGTTCCGGCCACAATTTGCGGTTCTTGGTCCGCCATCACTCTAGCATTGCCCCGGATTGCCCCGTTTGCGCTGGCGCAAACCGATTTCGGTCTTGCGCGCCGGCGGGCTAACATGCCCGCATGACGGCCGGCGAACTCGACCCACGGATTCTTGCCTCGATGGAGCTCTTCCAGGGGCTGCCCGCCCCCGCGCTGGCAACGGTCGCCGCGCATGCGCGCTTGCGGCATCTGGACCGGAACGTGCGCATCTTCAGCCAGGGCGACAAAAGCGTGCGCGCCCACGCGGTCATCGAAGGCGGCGTGCGCATCGACCAGTCGGGCAGCGACGGCGCCCAGGTCGTGCTGCGCTTCATCGGGCCCGGCGAGCTGTTCGGCACGCTGCCCCTGTTCGTCGACGGCCACTACCCCGCCGACGCGGTCACGCTCACGCAAACGCTCGAAGCCAGCTGGAGCGAGGACGAACTGCTCGCGCTCATCCACCGCTATCCGCAGATCGGCATCAACGTCATCCGCATCATCGGCCGGCGCCTGCAGGAGGTGCAGAACCGCGTGCGCGAACTGGCGACCCAGCGCGCCGAGCGGCGCGTGGCGCATGCCGTGCTGCGGCTGGCGCGCCAGGCCGGGCTGAGCACCCTGGACGGCACCGCGATCGAATTCCCGCTCAGGCGCAAAGACGTCGCGGACATCTCCGGCACCACGCTGCACACCGCCAGCCGCATTCTCACCGGCTGGGAAAAGGCGGGCCTTTTGACCACGCGCAACCGCCGCCTGACGGTGCGCAAGCCCGCCGAATTGCTGCGCATCGCGGAAGAGGCATCGGATTAGACCCGGCCTTGCCCGCCCGGTTTGCGCTCGCGCAAATTCCTGCGTTCCGCCGCGTCCTATCATTTACGCGTAGCGACAGCGGAGATGCATGATGGCGACGATAACTATCCATTCGGCCGATAGAACCCCGGCCGGCCTGTGGTCCTGGGGTTTCCGGCCCTTCTTCCTGGCGTGCGCGCTGTGGGCGGTGCTGGCCCTGGCGGCCTGGATCGATCTCTACCTGGGCGGCGGCGCGCTGCCCAGCCGCTTCGATCCGCTGTCCTGGCACATCCACGAGATGCTGTTCGGCTTCATCATGGCCGCCGTCGCCGGGTTCATGCTCACGGCGATACCCAACTGGACCGGACGCGCGCCCGTCAAAGGCGGCCGGCTGGCCGCGCTGGCCGGCCTGTGGCTGCTGGGCCGCGTCGCCTGCCTGTTCTCGGCGGCGCTGCCGCTGTGGCTGACGGCCGCCGTCGACCTGGCCTTTCCCTTGGCGATCTGCATCGTCGCCGCGCGCGAGCTCATCGCCGCGCGCAACTGGCGCAACCTCGCGATGCCGGTTCCCGTCGCGGTGCTCGGCATCGCCAACCTGCTCATGTACCTGGAACTGGCGGGACGCGACATCCCCGCGGGGCTCGGATGGCGCCTGGCCATGGTCGCGGTCCTGGCCCTGGTCTCGGCGGTGGGCGGCCGCATCATTCCCACCTTCACGCGCAACTGGCTCGCCAAGCGCAACGCCACCTCGCTGCCGCCGCCCCATGGCAAGCTCGACCGCTTCGCGCTGGCGACCTTGCACACGGGCCTGCTCGGCTGGGCGTTCTTTCCCGCCGCCAGGCTCGTAGGCGTCATCCTGCTTGCCGCCGCCGTGCTCGTTCTATGGCAGCTGGCGCGTTGGCGCGGGCTCAAGACTTTCGCCGAACCCCTGGTGGCGATCCTGCACCTGGGCTATGCCTGGCTCGCGATCGGCGCGGCCTTGCTGGGCGCGAGCCTGCTCACGCCCGCCGTCCCGCCTTCCGCTGCCATCCACGCCTTGACCGTCGGCGCCATGAGCACCATGGTGCTCGGCGTCATGACGCGGGCGACGCGCGGCCATACGGGGCGCACGCTCAGCGCCGACCGCGCGACGGTCGTGATCTACATCCTGATTTTCGTCGCGAGCGTGGCCCGCGTGCTGGCCGCATGCCTGGCCGATCTGTCGGTCGCCCTGCTGTCCGTCTCGGCCACGTTCTGGATCGCCGGCTTCGCGCTGTTCGTCCTGCGTTACGCGGCCATGCTGATCGGCCCCGAAAAGCGCGGGGCCTGAATGCAAAACGGGCCTGAACTTCAGGCCCGCATTTCACACCGGCGGCTCAGGCCGTCAAGCGATCCAGCGCTTCGCGGTACTTGGCGGCCGTCTTCTCCAGCACGTCCTTGGGCAGGCGCGGCGCGGGCGGCGTCTTGCCCCAGGGCTGGGTCTCGAGCCAGTCGCGCACGAACTGCTTGTCGAACGACGGCGGGCTGATGCCTTCGCGATAGCCGTCGGCCGGCCAGAAGCGCGAGGAATCGGGCGTCAGCACTTCGTCCATCAGGTGCAGCTCGCCCTTGTCGTCCAGGCCGAACTCGAACTTGGTGTCGGCGATCATGATGCCCTTGGTGGCCGCGAAGGCAGCCGCCTCGGCATAGAGCTTGAGCGTGATGTCGCGGATCTTCTCGGCCGTGGCCTGGCCGACTTCCTTGACCACGTGGCCGAAGTCGACGTTCTCGTCGTGCGTGCCGAACTCGGCCTTGGCGGCCGGGGTGAAGATGGGCTGGGGCAGCTTGCCGGCCTGCTTCAGGCCCGCGGGCAGCTCGATGCCGCAGACGGCGCCGGTGGCCTGGTAGTCTTTCCAGCCCGAGCCGATCAGGTAGCCGCGCGCCACCGCCTCGACCAGGACGGGCTTGAGGCGCTTGACCACCATGGCGCGGCCGCGCACCTGGTCGACCTCGTCGGCCGCCACCACGTCTTCGGGCCTGATGCCGGTGACGTGCGTGGGAATGAGATGCCCCAGCTTCCTGAGCCAGAACTCGGTGAGCTCGGTCAGCACCTGGCCCTTGCCCGGGATCGGGTCGTCCAGGATCACGTCGAAAGCCGAGATGCGGTCGGAGGCGACGATGAGCAGCTTGTCGTCGCCCACGGCGTACATGTCGCGAACTTTGCCGCGGCCCAGCAGCGGCAGGGATTTGATGGTGGATTGGTGCAGGGCTGTGGTCACGGGAAAGGCCTATCTTGGAAAGAACTGGCCCCGGCTCGAGGAACCGGGGCCGAAAAGGGCACGGGGGATTTTAAGCCCCCGCCGTCGAGACTTACTGAACGACCTGGGCCAGCTTGCCGGCGGCGTAGTTCGCGGCCATGTCGACCAGCGAGATCGACTTGATCTTGCTGGCGTTGCCGGCGGTGCCGAACTGCTGGTAGCGCGCCACGCAAATGGCCTTGGCCGCGGCCTTGGCGGGCTTGAGGTATTCGCGCGGGTCGAACTTGGCGGGGTTCTCGGCGAAGAAGCGGCGGATGGCGCCGGTCATGGCCAGGCGGATGTCGGTGTCGATGTTGATCTTGCGCACGCCGAACTTGATGCCTTCCTGGATTTCCTCGACGGGCACGCCGTAGGTTTCCTTCATGTCGCCGCCGAACTGGCGGATCTCGGCCAGCAGCTCCTGCGGCACCGACGAAGAGCCGTGCATGACCAGGTGGGTGTTGGGGATGCGGGCGTGGATTTCCTTGATGCGCTGGATCGACAGGATGTCGCCGGTGGGCTTCTTGGAGAACTTGTAGGCGCCGTGCGAGGTGCCGATGGCGATGGCCAGCGCGTCGCACTGGGTCTGCTTGACGAAATCGGCGGCCTGCTCGACGTCGGTCAGCAGCTGTTCGCGCGTCATCGTGCCTTCGGCGCCGTGGCCGTCTTCCTTGTCGCCCTTCATGGTCTCGAGCGAGCCCAGCACGCCCAGCTCGCCCTCGACGGTGATGCCGGCCTTGTGGGCCATGTCGACCACCTTGCGGGTGACTTCGACGTTGTACTCATAGCTGGCGACCGTCTTGCCGTCGGACATCAGCGAGCCGTCCATCATCACGCTGGAAAAGCCCAGGTTGATGGCGCCCTGGCACACGTCGGGCGACTGGCCGTGGTCCTGGTGCATGACCACGGGAATGTGGGGGTAGGAATCGACGGCGGCCTGGATGAGCAGCTTGAGAAAGCCTTCGCCCGCGTATTTGCGCGCGCCGGCCGAGGCCTGCATGATCACCGGACTGTCGGTCTCGGCGGCGGCCTCCATGATGGCCTGGACCTGCTCCAGGTTGTTGACGTTGAAAGCGGGAATGCCGTAGCCGCGCTCGGCCGCGTGGTCGAGCAGCTGGCGCATGGAAACGAGGGCCATGGGAGATCTCCTGGATCGGGTTTTTTTAATGGATGAGAAAGCGAATCCGCGATTACCCCAAGATTTTACCGGGCAGCGGGGGAAATGTTTTTGCCGCAGGCCCGCCCCAAGGTAAAAAACGCCCTCTTGAAGAGAACAAGTGCAACGCTGGGGGCCTTTTTGTGAGCATACGTTGCCGGGCGACCGGCCAGGGCGACCGGCCAGGGCGTCGCGGCGATTTGAGGGGGGTTTTCGGCCGACTCCCGCCCTATGAGCCGCCCCCCGGGGCGGATAGAATCTCTTTCATGGCGACCACCCCTCCCATTCTCCCGAGCGATGCACTGCGCCAGGCGGCCGACCGCCTGGCCTCGGCGCGCCGTTCGTTCGAGCGGGGCGAGCGGGGCCTGCGCCAGCTGCGCCGTTCGCGCATTCCCTTCATCAACAGCCTGCGCAACACCGGGCTCACCTACGTCCAGGCGCGCGCCAAGTACGACCGGTGCCTGGACGAGCAGCAGCGCCTGCACCAGCAGACCACCCACGCCCTGAGCTACGCCGAACGCCTGTACGGCACGCTCTGCGCCCAGATCAATCTGGACGAGCAGAAGAAGGCGGCCTAGCCGCCTGGGTTGCCTGCGCGCCGCGCAGCGCCGACTTGGGCCTGAAGGCCTTGACCACCTCGGGCCGCGTCTCGGCATAAGGCCCGCCGATCAAATCGATGCAATACGGCACGGCGGCGAAAATGCCCGGAACCAGCACGCCGCCGTCTTCGCCGCGCAAACCCTCGAGCGTCTCGCGGATGGCCTTGGGCTGCCCCGGCAGGTTGATGACGAGCGCCGCATGGCTGGCGGTCTCGCGGATCACCGCCACCTGGCGCGACAGGATGGCCGTGGGCACGAACTTCAGGCTGATCTGGCGCATCTGCTCGCCGAAGCCCGGCATTTCGCGGGTGCCCGCGGCCAGCGTGGCCTCGGGCGTCACGTCGCGCCGCGCCGGGCCGGTGCCGCCCGTGGTCAGCACCAGGTCGCAGCCGCAGCGGTCGACCAGGTCGACCAGCGCGGCGGTAATGCCGGCCGCCTCATCGGGAATCAGCCGCTCCACGGCCTGCCAGGGCGAGGCGAGCGCCGCGCCCAGCCATTCTTTCAAGGCCGGCAGGCCCTGGTCGACGTAGACGCCGCTCGATGCGCGGTCGGAAATGGAAACCAGGCCGACGACGAGCTCGTCGGGGTGGCGGCGCGCGATGCGCGCCGAAGCGGGGGCGGTGGTAGCGTTCATGGGCTAATCATAGAATGATGCCCCCACGCCGCGCCTTCGGCTTGCCGCCCCCGAGGGGGCCGTTTTTGCCTTGGGGCGGCCCGGCGGCAAAAATCCCCGAAAACATTTCAGGAAATCTCATGCTGGACATCATCGACGTCGATTTCGAGAACCCCGAGCACGGCCGCGCCGTGATCGAGCTGCTGAACGAATACGCCAGCGGCGACATGGGCAGCGGCGAGCCCCTGCCCGCCTACACCCGCGACAATCTCGCCGCCTCGCTGGCCGCGCGCCCCTGGGCCCGCGCCCTGGTGGCCCGGGTCGACGGCCAGCCGGCCGGCCTGGCCATCTACCTGGAAGGCTTCTCCACCTTCGCCTGCAAGCCGCTCCTGAACCTGCACGATTTCATGGTGTCGGCCCGCTTCCGGGGCCAGGGCATCGCCCAGCGCCTGCTGAGCGCGCTGGAAGACCGCGCGCGGGCCATGGGCTGCTGCAAANTGACCCTGGAAGTGCTGGAAGGCAACATNCCCGCCAAGAAGCTTTACGAGAAGATGGGCTACGAAGGCTATCAGTTGCAGGAAGAAACCGGCAGAGCCGTGTTCTGGCAGAAAAAGCTCGCCGCCTGAGCGGCGCGCCGTGTCGCACGCGCGACACGACCTGCGTTCGCGGAGAGCCGCTTTATGTTGCGTTGCAACATAAACTCCTGTGTAATTCATGGATAACCCTGAATGCCGGCCCATCCAGGCCCGGCCGCTCATACAGGAGATTGCCATGGCTACCTCTGCTACCCGCTCTTTCACTACGCCGCAGCTTCTCCCCTACGCCGCCCCCGCGCTGAACCCCCTGCTGTCCGCCTGGCAATACGGCGTCGACGCCTGGCAGCGCGGCGTGCTGTACACCGACGTGATGCGCCAGCGCGGCAACCAGTACCGCAAGCACATCGCCAAGAAAGCGCCCAACGTGCTGTCCATGGACTCGGAGGTCGTGCTGAACGGCCGCACCTTCGAGCGCCCGGTCAACTACAGCCTGCTGCGCATCCTCCCGCCCAAGGACGTGGCGGTCGACCCGATCAAGCGCCCCTTCCTGGTGGTGGACCCGCGCGCCGGCCACGGCCCGGGCATCGGCGGCTTCAAGCCCGAAAGCGAGATCGGCGTGGCCATACGCGCCGGCCACCCCTGCTATTTCGCCAGCTTCCTGCCCCACCCCACCGGCACGCAGACGGTCGAAGACGTGATGCGCGCCGAAGCGCGCTTCATGGAGAAAATCATCGAGCTGCACCCCCAGGCCGAGGGCAGGCCCGTGGTGGTGGGCAACTGCCAGGCCGGCTGGCAGATCATGATGACCGCGGCCATGCGGCCCGAGCTGTTCGGCCCCATCATCATCGCCGGCACGCCGCTGTCGTACTGGGCCGGCTGGCGCGGCAAGAACCCCATGCGCTACGCGGGCGGCCTGCTGGGCGGCAGCTGGCTCACCGCCATGGCCAGCGACCTGGGCCACGGCACGTTCGACGGCGCCTGGCTGGTGCAGAACTTCGAGAACCTCAACCCGGCCAATACGCTCTGGACCAAGCAGTACAAGCTCTACGCCAGCATCGACACCGAGGCCAAGCGCTACCTGGGCTTCGAAAAATGGTGGGGCGGCCACGTGTACCTGAACGGCCCCGAGATCCAGTACATCGTCGACAACCTCTTCGTCGGCAATCGCCTGGCCACAGCCGGGCTGGTGACCTCAGACGGCATCCGCATCGACCTGCGCAACATCCAGTCGCCCATCATCGTGTTCTGCTCCAAGGGCGACAACATCACCCCGCCGCCGCAGGCGCTGGGCTGGATCACCGATCTGTACCAGAACGACGACGAAGTCCAGGCCCACGGCCAGACCATCGTCTACGCCGTGCACGAGAGCATCGGCCACCTGGGCATTTTCGTGTCGGGCAACGTGGCCCGCAAAGAACACCAGGAATTCGCCAGCAACGTCGACATGATCGACGTGCTGCCGCCGGGCATCTACGAGGCCGGATTCGAAGCGCGCACCGCCGACACGCCCAACGCCGAAACCGCCGGCGACTACGTCATGACGGTCGAGCCCCGCGCGCTGAACGACATGCGCGCCATCGTCGAGCAGATCCCCGAAGACGACCAGCGCTTTGCCGTGGCCTCGCGCATCTCGCAGCTCAACCTGGGCCTGTATCGCAATTTCGTGCAGCCCTGGGTGCAAGCCGCCGTCACGCCGCAGGCGGCCCAATGGATGCAGCACATGCATCCGCTGCGGCTGCCTTACGAGCTGATCTCCGACCAGAACCCCATGATCGCGCCGGTGGCCCAGTTGGCCGAGGTAGTGCGCGAGCAGCGCCAGCCCGCGCCGGAGGACAACCCCTTCCTGCTGGCGCAGAACATGGCGTCGGACTGGATCGAGGCTGGCCTGAACATCTACCAGGAACTGCGCGACTCGAGCCAGGAACGCTTGTTCATGCACATCTACGGCTCGCCGCTGGTGCGGGCCTGGTCCGGCCTGGGCGCCACGGACGGCCCGGCGCGCAAGCATCCCGGCATTTCTCCCGAGCACCGCGACTTCCTGGCCCGGCGCAAGGCCGAGCTGCAGCAGCTGGTGACGGTGGGCGGCCTGCACCGCGCCGCGATCCGCATGCTGCTGTACGTGATCGGCTCGGAGGGCGCGTTGGACGAACGCAGCTTCGCCGTCATCCGCCGCCTGCGCACCAAGGACGGCCAGTCCGTGGCCACGCTGGAGCGCTTCAAGGAACTGATGCGCGAGCAAGCCATGGTGATGCACCTGGACCCGGCCGGCTCGCTGCGCGCCATGCCCAGGATGCTGTCCAAGGCCACGGCCGAGGACATCCGCTCGATGCTGGCCTCGATGAAGGAAGTGCTGCAAGCCGCGCAGCCGCTCAACGAGCGTGCCCAGACCAGCCTGCGCGAGATGGGGAACGTGTTCGAAGCGGCGGCGCGGCATGCCGAGCGAAACGCCGGCGGGCGCGTTCCCGTCGTCAACGGTTTGCGGATTGCACCGCTGCCGCTCGCGGCGACCGACGCCGCGGCGCCCGCCAAGAGGGTTCGCCGCAAGAAGCCCGCCTGAGCCTCGCGGCGGGGCCTGCCTCGGCGCAGACCGCCATGCGGCAAGCCGAGAAAACGAGAAGAGCCTGCTGCCAGTAGCGCCGCGGGTATAAAAAAAGCGGCGTCTGCCCTGCCGGGAGGCGCCGCTTTTGAACTCTCCAGCCTGTTACCCAGCCAGCACGCGGCCCAATCGCGCGACGCCTTCGACGATCGAGGCTTCGTCGGTCGCATACGACAGCCTCAGGGCGTGCTTGCCGCTGCCGCCGAACTCTTCGCCGCGCCGGACCATGACGCCGGCCTGCGCGGCCTGGGCGGCGACTTCCAGCGAAGTCCCCAGCTTGCCGGGATACTGCAGCCAGAAATAGAAGGCCCCGTCGGGACGCCTGAACCGGATGGAGGGAATCTTGAGCAGGCACGCCTCCATGAGGTCGCGCCGCTTGTCGAAGCTGCGCCGCATCGTTTCCGCTTCCTGGCCCGCCTTGCGCAGCGCGGTCGCGCCGGCGAGCTGGTTGGCCGAATTGATGGCGCCGTTGAACGTGCGGTGCACCGTGGAAGCCGATGCGATCANGCGCGGATCGCCGACGAGATAGCCGAGCCGCCAGCCGGTCATGGCGTACTTCTTAGAAAAGGTGCGGCTGACCAGCAGACGNTCGCCCAGGCCGTCGATATCGAGCGCCGAGACGAAGGCCGAATCGCCATAGGCGAGCCCTTCGTAGGCCTCGTCGCACAGCAGGAAGAGGCCGTTGCGCTTGACGATGTCGGCAAACGACGCCCACTCGTCGCGGCTGATCACGGCGCCGGTCGGATTCGACGGATGGCACAGGATGATGAGCTTGGCGCCCTTGGCGTCCTTGTCGATCCGATCGAAATCGAAGGCGCCGCCTTCTCCCCTGGCGAAGCGCTTCACGCTGGCCCCGGCCATGTTGATCCCGTCCAGGTAGAGCGAATAGGTCGGATCTTCCAGCAGCACCAGGTCGCCGGGATTGAGCAGGCCCTGTATCGAGGCGGTCAGGCCCGCCGCGCCGCCGTGGGTGACGAGGATGTTCTCGGACGAGAAGCCCTTGTCCGCGACGGCAACCGCCGTCTTCAGTATCGCGTCGACGAGCTCGATGCGGCCCTCCTGTGGGGAGTAATGGGTATAGCCGGCGCGCAGCGCCTCGATCTGGGCATCGACGATCACCTGCGGCGTGTCGAAGTCGGGCTCGCCGATGGCGAGCGAGACTTTGTCGGTGACGCCCGAGATCAGGTTCTTGCCCCGCAGCGACTGGCTGCGGATGCGCAACACCGCATCGGACGAAAACGAGGGGATGGGTTGGTTCAATTCACTTCTCCATTGCTTTCCTGGGCACGACACCGAGGAATTCCCGGGTTCTCTGCTCCCGGGGCGCGTCGATGACCTGGTGCGCGGGACCTTCTTCCACGATGTTGCCGTCGGCCATGAAGACCACGCGATTGCACACCTCGCGCGCGAAGCCGACTTCGTGCGTCACGACGAGCATGGAGATGCCCAGCGAGGCCACCTCCTTCATCACTGTGAGAACTTCGTTCACCAGCTCGGGATCCAGGGCGGACGTCGGCTCGTCGAACAGGATGACTTCCGGATCCATCGCCAGCGTTCTGGCGATCGCGACCCGCTGCTTCTGGCCGCCGGACAATTCGGCGGGATAGGCGTCCATGCGCTCGGCCAGGCCGACGCGCCGCAGCAGCTCGCGCCCTCGGGCCAGGGCTTTTTCCCTGGGTGTCTTGAGAACGTGGATCGGCCCTTCGACGACGTTTTCCAGCGCGGTCTTGTGGGGGTAAAGATTGAAGTGCTGGAACACCATGCCCACTTTTTGCCGCTGCCTGGCCAGGCGCTTGCCGAAGACTTCCCTGAGCGTGTCGCCGACGCGTTCGTAGCCGATNTAGTCGCCGCACACCTTGATCGAGCCGCTCGTCATTTCTTCCAGGTGATTCACGCAGCGCAGCAGCGTGGATTTCCCGGACCCGGAAGGGCCCAGGATGGCGACCACCTCGCCTTTCATGACGTCCAGATTGATGCCGTCGAGCACGGTCTTGTCGCCGAATTTCTTCTTGACGTCGACGATCTCGACAACCGGGGTTTCAGATGCGGTCGTCATCATGCGATATCCATGTCCACGTTCATCTTCACGCTGCTCCTGCCGCCGGTGCGCCGGGCGTACCCCTTGCCTATGGCGCGCTCGAGGTAGTACTGCCCCAGGGTCGCGACGGTGACGAGCGCCAGGTACCAGAGCGTGGCCACGACCAGCAGCGGCATGACCGCGTAATTGACCGCGTAGATGTCCTGCACGTTGCTCAGCAGATCGCCGCCGGAGATGAAGGCCACCAGCGCGGTCGCCTTCAGCAGGTTGATCGCCTGATTGCCCGTGGGCGGCACGATGACCCGCATCGCCTGCGGCAGGATGATTCTGCGCATGGCCTGGGCCTCGGTCATGCCCGTGGTGACCGCCGCTTCGCGCTGCCCGGGGTCGACCGACATGATGCCGGCGCGCACGATTTCAGCCATGTAGGCGCCGTCGTGCAGCGAAAACCCCACGATGGCGGCGGTGAATCCGGATATCACCGCATTGGTCTTGAGCATGACGCCCAGCCCCGTGAAGGGCACGCCCAGGAACAGGACCGGAAACAGCGCGGCCAGGTTGTACCAGAAGATCAGCTGCACCAGCAGCGGCGTGCCGCGGAAGAACCACAGGTAGCCGTTCGCGATGGCCGAGAAGATGCGGCTCTTGGACAAGCGCATGATGGCGACGACCGTGCCGATCACGACCGCCAGGGCCTGGCAGACGATGGTCACCAGCAGCGTCACGCGCACCCCGGACAGCACATGCTTGTCGAAGAGGTAGCGACCCACCATGGGCCATTGCATGTTTTGGTTGTCCGCGACGCGAAAAAGAAACGAAAGCAGGAATATCGAGACCAGGGCCCCGATCGCGATCTGAACCGGATGCCTGCTGCGGACAATGCGCAGCGGGCGCTTGCGGTCGTTTTCCATGGATGCGATACCTTATTGCTGGCCGGCCTTCGCATTGATCTGCGGGGCATCCATGTGCATTTGCGGAACGCCGTAGTGCTTGAGGATCTGGGTATCGATCCCTTGCTTGGCGATGCCCTGGAACGCAAGCAGCAAAGCCTTGGAGAGCTGTTCGTTGTTCTTGCTCACGGCGGCGCCGTGGTAGCCGGCCTCGAAGAGATCCCCGGTCAGCTCGGTCTTGCCTTCCGAGGCGCTGACGATATTGGCCGCGATCGCGTAGTCGATGCCCATCGTGTCGATCCGCCCGGTACGCAAGGCGAGGTCCGAAGCGCTGGCCGAGGGGTAGCTCTGCACGTCCACCGCCGGCTTGCCCGCCTGCGTGCAGACGTCGGACTGCTTCTTGNCGATGGCCAGCGAAAGGCTGCCGGCGGGTCCGCCCGCGATGGCGCCGCAGAGGTCCGCCACGGAATGGATCTTCTTGGGGTTGCCCTTGGCCACGATCAGCTGCTGGCCGGTCTTGGTGTAGTCGATGAAGGTGACCTGCTTTTCGCGCTCGGGCGTGTCCGAGAAGTCGGACATGGCCACATCCAGTCGGCCGGAGGTCAGGCCGATCACCATGGAGCTGAAGTCGGTGTTGATCAGCTTGATCTTCAGGTTGAGCGCCTGGCCCAGGGCTTGCATGAAGCTCGATTCGATNCCTGTGATGCCGTCGTCCTGACGGAAGAGATAAGGCGGCAGCGTNGTTTCGCCGCCGATGGTCAGGAAGCCCTTTTCCTTGATGTCGCCGGGCAGCGCGGCGATCGCGGCCGTGTTGGGCGTCGCCTTGGCGATCGCCTTGTTGACCACGAATCCCTCGGCATCGTTCTCGGCGCTGGCCGGGTTGACGAACCCCATGGCGGCGATGCCGGCGAACGAGAGCACGCAGATGGCCTTGAAGCCGCGTTTTTTGAACATGATTTGTCTACCCCTTTGGTTGAAAGAATGCTTGTATATGGCTTGGCGTCAGATCCGGATTTCGCAGCCGGTGCGCGCCAGCGCCGCCTCGACCCAGGAACGATCGTCGCGGCCTTCGTATATCTCCGTCATCTGGCCCAGTTCGGCGTCGTGCTTGGCCTTGGCCAGCCGATACAGGGCCTGCGCCTCGTCAATGGGCACGCAGACCACGCCGTCCTCGTCGCCGCAGATCAGGTCGCCCGGATGGACGAGCATGCCGTCGAGCGAAATCGGAACGTTGATTTCGCCCGGGCCGTCCTTGTAGGGTCCGCGATGCGTGACGCCTGCCGCGTAGACCGGCAGGTGACCGGCGCAGATCGCGCCGACGTCGCGGATCGCGCCGTTGATCACGAATCCGGCGATCTGGCGCTTGACCGCCATGGCCGCCATCAATTCGCCGATGATCGCGTTGGTCAGGTCGCCGCCCGCGTCGACCACGATGACGTCGCCGGGCGCGGCCATGTTCAGCGCCTTGTGCACCATGAGGTTGTCGCCGGGGCGCGTCTTCACCGTCAGCGCAACGCCCGTCAGCTTGTCGCCCGCGTGCATGGGGCGCAGCCGCGGGCCGCCCGCGCTCATGCGCGCCATCGAATCGCTGATGTTGGCCACGGGTATGGCCTTGAAGCTCTCCACCATGCCCGCATCGACACACCGCTCGCGCGGCAATACCCGGAAACCGATCGCCATCTCACTTGCTCCATCTGAAAATACGCATGCCCCGCGCGCTACCGCCGCAAGGCATGCCGGCCTTGATCCACCGCAAGCGTACTGATCCCGATTCATTTCCAAAAGCGAATTTTCTATTTCTTTTATCATCGCTTTTATTCATGTATAGAATGCCCCTATTTTGCAGGCGCACGGCATTCATCGCACGGGGAGTCGGCAAAGTGATTACGCTCAAGCAGGTCGAAGCGCTGTACTGGATCGCGGAACTGGGCAGTTTCGAGGCCGCCGCCCTGCGGCTGAACACGACGCAATCGGCCATCTCCAAGCGCATTCAAGAGCTCGAGAGCCGCTTCGATCTCGAGATCTTCGACCGCAGCCGCCGCGCTGCCTGCCTGACGCCCAAAGGCGAGGAGATTCTTCAATCGGCGCGGCAGCTGCTGGACGTGCGCGACGGCCTGCTGGCGCAGCTCGGCGCCCAGGAGGCCATGTTCCACCGGCTGCGGCTCGGCGTGACCGAACTGACGGCGCTGACCTGGCTGCCGATCCTGGCGGACCGCCTGCGCAAGCGTTTTCCCAAGCTGGAGATCGAGCCGGAGGTGGGCCTGAGCCGCGCCCTGTACGACCGGCTCGCCGATCGCACGATCGACCTGATCATCGTGCCGGACGTCTTCGCCGATCCGCGCTTTTCGGTCACGTCGGTGGGCAAGGTCGAAAACGCCTGGATGTACGCCGAAGGCGTCATGCCGGTCAAGCGCGTCTTCCCGCTGACCGAGATCGCGCAGCAGACCGTCATCGTCCAGGGCAAGGATTCCGGCATGGGCATCTCGTACAGCCAGTGGTTCCGCTCTCACGGCATCGATACGCCCAGAACGGTCGTGTGCAGCAACCTGGTGGCGCAGATCGGCCTGACCGTGTCGGGACTGGGCGTGAGCTATCTGCCCAAGGCTTGCCTGTCGCACCTGACCGACCAGGGCGTCCTGCGCCTGGCCAGGACCACGCCGACGCTGCCCAAGATCCACTACGTCGCCATGTGCCCGTCGTCCCAGCCCGCGGATTTTCTGAGCGAAGTGGCCCGGCTGTGCCAGACCTGCTGCGATTTCTCCCAGCTGGTCCTGCAGGCGCCCTAGAGGGGTAATAACCCTTACTTGCGAGGCCTCCCGCCCACCTATAGGATGTCCGACATCTTATAAGTTAAACGTTACACCTCGACGCCCGCGGCACAGCGGGCGCGCCACGGAGACCGGGGAAGTGCAGTACCACTTCAAATTCGCAGGCCTGCTGCCCTATTGGCATACGTTCCTGCAGGGCGCCGCCCTCACGCTGGAACTCACGCTGGCCTCCACCGTGTTCGGGCTGATCATCGGCATCCTGTGCGCCATCGGGCGCCGCAGCACCCTGCCCCTGCTGCCGCGCGTCTGCGGCGTCTATGTGGAGATCATCCGCAACACGCCGTTCCTGGTGCAGATCTTCATTTTCTATTTCGGCCTGTCCAGCCTGGGCATCCATATCTCCGCGTCGGTGTCGGCCGTCATCGCCATGGTCATCAACGTGGGGGCCTATTCGTCCGAGATCATCCGCGCCGGCATGGACGCGGTCCCGTCGGGCCAGATCGAGGCCGCCGAATGCCTGGGCCTGTCGCGCCCGCGCATCTACTGGCACGTGATCATGCAGCCCGCCTTCGAGAAGGTGTACCCGGCCATCACCGGCCAGTTCATCCTGATGATGCTGATGTCGTCGGTCGCTTCGCAGATCTCGACCGAAGAACTCACCGCCGTGGCCAACAACGTGCAGTCCGAGACTTTCCTGTCTCTGGAGTCGTACGTCGTCGTCGCCATTCTTTATCTGATCCTGGCGGTGCTGCTGCGCTTTCTCTTCTGGCTGGGCGGCCTGTGGCTGTTCCGGCGCAAGCGCGTCATCGCCGCCGCCGAACGGCGCATGGCCGTGAAGTCGCCGGCCCGGCCCGCGTCCGGCCGGAACAATCCTTTGGTTCGCACGGGCGAGCACTGAGCAACAGGATCAACCATGGATTCCTTCTCCCTGATCCAGTTCGAATACATGCTCAAGGGCCTGGGCTGGACCGTCGTGCTGTCGCTGATTTCCTTCGTGCTGGGCGCGGCGGGCGGGTTCGGCGTCATGCTCGCGCGCGTCTCGCGCCTGCGCGCGGTGCGCCTGATCACCGCGTTCCTGATCCAGATCGTCCAGGGCATCCCGCTGCTGGTGCTGCTGTTCATCGTGTTCTTCGGCGTGGGCATCTTCGGCATCGACGTGGATCCGCTCGCCGCGGCCAGCGTGGCGCTGATGCTCTATGTCAGCGCATTCCTGGGCGACATCTGGCGCGGCAGCATCGAGTCCGTGCAGAAAACGCAATGGGAAGCGGCCGAGTGCCTGGGCCTGTCGCGCTGGCAGTCGATGCGCCTGGTCATCATCCCGCAGGCGGTCAAGCTGTCGCTGCCGTCCACCGTGGGCTTCCTGGTGCAGGTCGTCAAATCCACGTCGCTNGCNTCGGTCGTGGGCTTCGTCGAGCTCACCCGCGCCGGCCAGATCATCAACAATTCCCTGTTCCAGCCGTTCCTGGTTTTCGCGCTGGTCGGACTCTTCTACTTCTGCCTGTGCTATCCGCTCTCGCGCTGGAGCCAGGCCATGGAAAGGAAACTCAATGTCGGCAATCGTTAAGCTGCAGGACGTCCGCAAGAGATTCGGCGACAACGAAGTCCTGCGCGGCATATCGCTGGAAATCAATCCGGGCGAGGTCGTGGCGATCATCGGCGCGTCGGGCTCGGGCAAGAGCACGGCGCTGCGCTGCATGGATCACCTGGAAACCATCGAAGGCGGCTCCATCGAAGTGTGCGGGCATCGGCTGGGCGGCAGCAAGGTCGACCTGCACCAGCTGCGCCGCGACGTGGGCATCGTGTTCCAGAGCTACAACCTCTTCCCCCACCTGACGGTGCGCCAGAACATCATGCTGGCGCTCAAGCACGTGCGCAAGCTGTCGCGCGGCGAATGCCTGGAAAAGGCCAATCGCGTCCTCGACAAAGTGGGCCTGGGCATGAAGGCCGACTTCTATCCGGAGCAGCTCTCCGGCGGACAGCAGCAGCGCGTGGCCATCGCGCGNTCGCTGGCCATGGAGCCGCAGGTGATGCTGTTCGACGAGGTGACGTCCGCGCTCGACCCCCAGCTCACGAGCGAAGTGCTCAAGGTCATCGAAGACCTGGCCGCCGGCGGCATGACCATGATCCTGGTCACGCACGAAATGGCCTTCGCGCAGCGCGTGGCCGACAAGATCGTCTTCATGCATCAAGGCCTGGTCTGGGAAACCGGCGGGCCGGAAATCCTGTCCCAACCCCGGACCGTCGAGCTGCAGCAATTCGTCGGCACNGGGCTGTAACGCCCAAGCCCNGGCACGACACCGGGCATTGATTCCTCCACCCCAACAGAAAGACGAGGCGACAAATGAAGTTTTCACGCACCATCCAACAACTCGGCCTGGGCGTCACCCTGGCCGCCGCCCTGTGCACCGCCGGCCAAGCCCGGGACCTGGACCAGATCAAGCAAAGCGGCGTGCTGCGCGTGGCCATCGCCATGGGCGTGCCCATGTTCAGCTACGCCAATGCCCAGATGCAGCCCGAGGGCTCGGACGTGTCCACCGCCGAGCTGATGGCCAAGGACATGGGCGTGAAGCTGCAGCTGGTGGAGATCACCAACGCCGCGCGCGTGCCCACCATCCAGACCGGCAAGGCCGACGTCGCCGTCGCCAACCTGTCGATCACGCCCGAGCGCGCCAAGGTCATCGACTTCTCGATCCCCTACGCGTCGCTGCAGACCATCGTGGCCGCGCCCAAGTCGATGAACATCAAGGGCTACGCCGACCTCAAGGGCGTCACCATCGGCGTGACGCGCGCCACCGTCAACGACTCGGACATCAGCAAGAACGCCAGCTTCGCCAACATCCGGCGCTTCGAAGACGACGCCACGCTGGTCACCGCCGCCGCCAGCGGCCAGGTGCCCGTCGTGTCCACGCAGTGGCCCAACGTCGTGGAAATCAACAAGAAGCTCAAGAACACCCCGTTCGAGACCAAGTTCGTCGAGCAGGAATTCATGCTGGGCGTCGCCATGTCGCAAGGCACGCCCAAGCTCAAGGCCTGGACCGACAAGTGGATCGAGACCAACCTGAAGAACGGCAAGCTCGAGGCGATCTACAAGAAGTATCATGGCGCCGATCTCTCCCCCTTGGTAGTGAACCAGAAGTTCTGACCTCGCATGACCGTCGCCCGGAAATCTCCCGTTGATGTCGACGCCCCCAGGCGCCGGCCCAGGAGCCTGGCGCAGGAAGTCGTCGACGATCTGACCCGCCAGATCCGCGGCGGCGCTCTGCGCCAGGGCGACAAGCTGCCGACCGAATCCGAACTCATGCAGTTGCAGGGCGTCAGCCGCACGGTGGTGCGCGAAGCCATTTCGCGCATGCAGGCGGCGGGCCTGGTCCAGACCCGGCACGGCATCGGATCGTTCGTGCGGGGCCGGCCCAATGGGCAAAGCTTCTGCATCGACCCGACCGACCTGGTCACCATCCACGACATACTCAAGGTGCTGCAATTGCGCCAGAGCCTCGAGTCGGCCGCCGCCGGCATCGCGGCCTTGCAGCGCACGCAGGCCGATCTCGACGCCCTGGCCCTCATCCTGCAGGAATTCCGCGAGCACCTGGATGCCGGGCGGGACACTGTGGATCTCGACTTTCGTTTCCACCTGGCCATTGCCCAGGCCACGGGCAATCGCTACTTCGTCGAATTCATGTCCCATCTGGGCCAGACCGTCATTCCGCGCACCCGCATCAATACCGCGTCGCTGGGCAAGGAAACTCAGCAGCGCTACCTGGAGCGCGTGCACGACGAGCACGAAGAAATCTACCAGGCCATCCGGCAGCAGAATTCCCAGGCCGCCAGCAGCGCCATGCAGGCGCATCTGAACAACAGCGCCGAGCGCCTGCATTCGACGCTGAACCGCTGAGGGTTCGGCGCAAGCGGCGCCGGCGGCCACGCGGCCATCAAATAAAAACGGGCCGATCGGCCCGTTTTTTCGGCTGCGACGCTCCGGCATCAGCCTGCGGCGCGCGCTTCCAGGATGGCCACGGCCGGCAGCACCTTGCCTTCCAGGAACTCCAGGAACGCCCCGCCGCCGGTGGAGATATAGCCCACCTGCTCGCCGATGCCGTATTTGGCAATGGCGGCCAGCGTGTCGCCGCCGCCCGCGATCGAAAAGCCCGCGGCCTTGGCGATGGCCTTGGAGACCGTCTCGGTGCCGTGCGCGAACTGGTCGAACTCGAACACGCCCACCGGGCCGTTCCACACGATGGTGCCCGCCTTGGCAATGATGTCGGCCAGCGTCTGCGCCGTCTTGGGGCCGATGTCGAAGATCATGTCGTCGGCCTCGACCGCATCGGCGGCCTTGGTCACGGCCGCCGCATCGGGGCTGAACTGCTTGCCGCACACCACGTCCGTCGGGATCGGCACCGCGGCGCCGCGCTGCTTCATCATGTCGATGACGGCGCGGGCCTGCTCGATCTGGTCGGGCTCGGCCAGCGACTTGCCGATGGGCAAGCCCGCCGCCAGCATGAAGGTATTGGCGATGCCGCCGCCCACCACCAGCTGATCGACCTTGCCGGCCAGCGATTGCAGGATCGACAGCTTGGTCGAAACCTTGGAGCCGCCGACGATCGCCACCAGCGGGCGCCTGGGATCGTGCAGCGCGCGGCCCAAGGCATCGAGCTCGGCTTCCAGCAGCGGGCCGGCGCAAGCGACGGGCGCGAAGCGCGCGATGCCGTGCGTCGTGGCCTCGGCGCGGTGCGCCGTGCCGAANGCGTCGTTCACATACACATCGCACAACGCGGCCATCTTGCGCGACAGCGCCTCGTCGTTCTTCTTCTCGCCCTTGTTGACGCGGCAGTTCTCCAGCAGCACCACCTCGCCCGGCGCGACCTGCACGCCGCCGACCCAGTCCTGCGCCAGCCGCACCGGCTTGCCCAGCAGCTCGGACAGGCGCTTGCCCACCGGCGCCAGGGTATCGCCGGGCCCCAGCGTGCCTTCGACAGGCCGCCCCAGGTGCGAGGTCACCATCACCGCCGCGCCGGCCTTCAGCGCCAGCTCGATGCCAGGCACCGAAGCGCGTATGCGCGTGTCTTCCGTGATATTGCCCGCATCGTCGAACGGCACGTTCAGATCGGCGCGGATGAAGACGCGCTTGCCGGACAGCGCGCCGGACTTGGCCAGCGCGGTAAGGGTTTGGACTTTGGACATCCCATCACTCACATAGATTAAGAAAAATGGCCGGCGCATGAAGCCCCGGCCATTCTATAAATCGCCAATCAGCGCAAAGCTTACTTGGCCGCCATCAACGCGCAAGCCGTGTCCAGCATGCGGTTCGAGAAGCCCCATTCATTGTCGTACCACGACGACACCTTCACCAGGCGGCCCGAGACCTTCGTCAGCGTCGCGTCGAACGAGCTGGAAGCCGGGTTGTGGTTGAAGTCGCTGGAAACCAGCGGCGCCGTGTTGTAGGCCAGGATGCCCTTCAACTCGCCGTCCGCGGCGGCCTTCAGGATCGCGTTGACCTCGTCCACCGTCGTGTCGCGCTTGGCGATGAACGACAGGTCGACGATCGACACATTGATGGTCGGCACGCGGATCGCGAAGCCGTCCAGCTTGCCGTTCAGCTCGGGCATNACCAGGCCCACCGCGGCGGCGGCGCCGGTCTTGGTCGGGATCATGTTGTGCGTGGCCGAGCGCGCGCGGCGCAGGTCTTCGTGATAGACGTCGGTCAGCACCTGGTCGTTGGTGTAGGCATGCACCGTGGTCATCAGACCGTTCTCGATGCCCAGCTTGTCGTGCAGCGGCTTGACCAGCGGGGCCAGGCAGTTGGTGGTGCAGGACGCGTTGGAGACGACCGTCATGGCCGAGGTCAGCACCTTCTCGTTCACGCCGTAGACCACGGTGGCGTCCACGTCCTTGCCGCCGGGGGCCGAGATCAGCACCTTCTTGGCGCCGCCCTTCAGGTGCGCGCCGGCCTTTTCCTTGGAGGTGAAGAAGCCCGTGCATTCCATCACCACGTCCACGCCCAGGTCGCCCCAGGGCAGCTCGGCCGGGTTGCGGTTGGCCAGCACGCGGATCTTGTCGCCGTTGACGACCATGTAGTCGCCGTCGACCGAGACTTCGCCCGGGAAGCGGCCGTGAGCCGTGTCGTACTGCGTCAGGTGGGCGTTGGTCTTGGGATCGCCCAGATCGTTGATGGCGACGATCTCGAGATCGTGCTTCTTGCCCGACTCGTAGTGGGCACGCAGCACATTGCGGCCGATGCGGCCGTAGCCGTTGATAGCGACGCGGATGGTCATAACAGGCTCCTGTTGAAGGGAATATGAATTACTTGCGGGATTGCAAAAGCCTTTTGACGGTCTCGGCCACCTTCTCGGCGGTCAGCCCGAAGAATTTGAACAGGGCGCCGGCGGGCGCGGATTCGCCGTAGCGGTCGATGCCGATGACGGCGCCGTCCAGGCCCACGTACTTGTACCAGCCCGAGGTGCAGCCGGCTTCGACGGCCACGCGCGGCAGGTCGTCGGGCAGCACCGAACGCTTCCATTCGGCGCTCTGCTTGTCGAAGACGTCGGTGCTGGGCATGGACACCACGCGCACGGCCAGGCCTTCCAGGCGCAGGCGCTCTTGCGCGTCCAGCGCGATGCCGACTTCGGAGCCGGTGGCGATGATGACGGCCATGGGGCCATTGCCGTCGCGCAGCACATAGCCGCCGCGCGCGATCGCGGCGCGCGTCTTGTCGTCGCGCGGCACGAAGGGCAGGTTCTGGCGCGAGAGCAGCAGCGCCGTGGGGCCGCCGTCGCGCACGGTCATGCCCGTGCTGACGGGGCGCCGCACCGCGGCCTCCCAGGCCATGGCGGTTTCGACCGTGTCGCACGGACGCCAGACCGAGAGGTTGGGAATCAGGCGCAGGCTGGCCGCGTGCTCGATGGACTGGTGCGTGGGGCCGTCTTCGCCCAGGCCGATGGAGTCGTGGGTGAACACGTGCACCACGCGCTGCTTCATCAGCGAGGCCATGCGGATGGCGTTGCGCGAATAATCGGAGAAGGTCAGGAACGTGCCGCCGAAAGGCAGGTAGCCGCCGTGCAGCGCCACGCCGTTCATGATGGCGGCCATGCCGAACTCGCGCACGCCGTAGTTGATGTGGCGGCCCGGAACCACGCCGCCGGTGTCGGAGGCGCGCACCGGCTGCACGCCCTTCCAGTCGGTGAGGTTGGAGCCGGTCAGGTCGGCCGAGCCGCCCAGCATTTCGGGCAGCAGGTTGACCAGCTCGGTGATGGCGTACTGCGAGGCCTTGCGCGAAGCCACGGTCTCGGCCTTGGCGTCGGTCTGCTTGACGAAGGCCTGCACGCGCTCGATGAAGCCCGGGGGCAGTTCGCCCTTCATGCGGCGCAGGAACTCGGAGGCTTCGGTGGGATGCGCGATGGCGTACTTGTCGAAGGCCATCTGCCATTCGGTCTGCATGCGCAGGCCGGCGTCGCGGGCGTTCCAGGCGTCGTAGACCGACTGCGGAACCTGGAAGGGGCCGCCCTGCCAGCCCAGCGCGGCGCGGGTCGCGGCGACTTCGGCCTCGCCCAGCGCGGCGCCGTGCACGTCGTGCGTGCCCGCCTTGTTGGGCGAGCCCTTGCCGATGACGGTGCGGCACATGACGAGGGTGGGCTTGAGGGACTGCGACTTGGCCGCCGCGACGGCGGCCTCGACCGCGGCCACGTCGTGGCCGTTGACGTTGCGGATGACGTTCCAGCCGTAGGCTTCGAAGCGCAGGGCGGTGTCGTCGGCGAACCAGTGCTGGACGTGGCCGTCGATGGAGATGCCGTTGTCGTCGTAGAACGCGATGAGCTTGGACAGCCTGAGCGTGCCGGCCAGCGAGCAGACTTCGTGCGAGATGCCTTCCATCAGGCAGCCGTCGCCGACGAACACATAGGTGTGGTGGTCGACGATGTTGTGGCCGGGGCGGTTGAACTCCGCGGCCAGCAGCGACTCGGCCAGCGCCATGCCCACGGCGTTGCCCAGGCCCTGGCCCAGCGGGCCGGTGGTGGTTTCCACGCCGGGGGTGACGCCGACTTCGGGGTGACCCGGGGTCTTGGAATGCAGTTGGCGAAAGCGCTGCAGCTCTTCGAGCGGCAGGTCGTAGCCGGTCAGGTGCAGCAGCGCGTAGAGCAGCATCGAGCCGTGGCCGTTGGACAGCACGAAGCGGTCGCGGTTGGCCCAGGCCGGATCGGCCGGGTTGTGGCGCAGGTGCCTGGTCCAGAGCGCTTGGGCGATCTCGGCCATGCCCATGGGCGCGCCCGGGTGTCCGCTATTGGCTTGTTGCACGGCGTCGATGGCAAGAATGCGGATGGCGTCGGCCATGGCGGAGGGAGTGGGCAGGCTCATGAGGGAAAAATACGAGGCGAAAATCGTAAAAGTGAAAGCCGGACCGCCGGGACCGAAAACGCCCCCTGGGGCGCCCTTGGAAGAAATATCTCCGGGGCGCCAGGATCCAAGCTCGGAAAAGCTCACGATTTTACCACCCGCGGCGGCGGCGCCCCGGCGGCCTGTTATCGTTGCCGGACCCGCCACGACCGCCCCGTTTTCGGCCCCATGCCCCGTTTCTACTATCCCGCCCCGCTCGCCTCGTCAGACAAGCGCCTCCCCCTGCCCGACGCGCTCGCGCACCACGCCGCGCGCGTGCTGCGGCTGCGCGACGGCGCGGCCATCGCGCTGTTCGACGGCTCGGGCGGCCAATACCCGGCCGTGCTGCGCATCGAGGGCAGGCAGGTCTGGGCCGAACTGGGCGACTTCGACGCCCGCGAAGCCGAATTGCCGGGGCGCGTCACGCTGGTCCAAGGCCTGCCCGGCGGCGACAAGATGGACTGGGTGGTGGAAAAGGCCGTGGAGCTGGGCGCCGCGGCCCTGGCGCCCATCCAGGCCCGGCGCAGCGTGGTGCAGCTTTCCGCCGAGCGGGCCGGCAAGCGCCTCGCGCATTGGCGGCGCATCGCCCAGGCGTCCGCCGAACAGTGCGGCCGCAACCGGCTCATGGACGTCGCCGCGCCCCAGTCCCTGGAGGATTATCTGGCGCAGCCCGCCGCCGGACTGCGCCTGCTGTGCCATCCCGAAGCCGATGCCACGCTGGCCCAGGCGCTCGCGCCGCTGGCCGGCCGGGCGCAAGCCGAATTCAGCCTGCTGGTCGGCCCCGAAGGCGGATGGTCGGAAGAAGAGTTGCTGGCCGCGCGGCGCGCCGGGGTGCAGGCGGTGCGTTTCGGCCCGCGGGTGCTGCGCACCGAGACGGCGGGCCTGGCCTTGATCGCGGCGGCCAGCGCCCTGCTGGGCTGGTAGCCGCGGCCTGATCGGAACGCGCTAGCTTTCGCCGTAGGGCGCGGCCGCCACGCCGGGCTCGGCCTCGGGATGCTCGCCGGCGTGCTCGATCACATAGGAAAACACGCGGCCGTTCTCGCTGGCGAACTGGACCGCGTCGGCGCACACGCCGTCGATGAGGGCGGCATCTTCGGCCAGGGCCGGGTCGCCCGAATGCAGCCGATACAGCCACAGCACGATGCTCGTCTTGCTGTCGAGCACGGTATCGCACAGGCAATCGTAGAGCGCGTCCATGTCGCCGCCGAAGAACTCGGGGAAGTCCACCGCCTTGGCGATGGCGCGCAGCACGGCGGAGCGGCTGCGGGCGCGGTCGCAATCGGCGACCACCAAAGACAGGCCCAGCTCCTGCGTGGCAGCGACCATGTCCTGTTTGTCCAGGCCATCGCCGTCGATCGCACCGCCCTTGCGCAATTGCCGCAAGAGGGTTGATTGGCCGTTCTTCGTCATGCCACGCCTCCTTGCAGATCGATGTGCCGATAGGCGCCGCTACGTCAGCGGCACTCGGACGATACACCGAGTCTAGAAAAAAAGGTATGCGCGTACGCGACACTTTTTTTCCCTTGTCGCGATCTGTACTCGGAGCCCGCCGCGAGCCGTGACTACAATGCTTTCCCGACCCCGCTTCACGTGTGCTTTTCATGTCCCAGCTTGCCGACCGCGCCCTTTCTTTTCCCACGTTTCACGCTGTTTCGTTATTCAAGGAAGCCCTGGCCCTGGCCGCATCCGGCAAGTCCATCATCAACATGGGCATCGGCGAGCCGGACTTCACCGCGCCGCCCAGCGTGGTCGACGCGCTGGCGCGCGCTTCCCGAGCCGGCATGAGCGCCTATAGCGCGCCGGCCGGCATCCCGGCGCTGCGCGAGGCCATCGCCCGCTACTACACCGAGCACTTCGGCGCCCACGTCGACCCGGCCCGCGTCATCGTCACCTCGGGCGGCTCCGGCGCGCTGATGCTGGCCTGCGCCGTGCTGGTCGACAGCGGCGCGGAAGTCCTGCTGCCCGATCCCTGCTACCCGGCCAACGGCAATTTCATCGTGGCCGCCGGCGGCCGCCCCAAGCTCGTTCCCACCACGGCCGCCCACCGCTTCCAGATGACGGCGCAGGACATCCGCGACCACTGGGGCCCCGACACCCGCGGCGTGCTGGTCGCCTCGCCCAGCAACCCCACCGGCACCAGCATCGCGCCTGACGTGCTGGCCGAGCTGCTGGCCGAGGTGCGCGCGCGCCGCGGCTACGTCCTCATGGACGAGATCTATCTGGGGCTGTCCTACGAAGGCCAGGTCAAGTCGGCCCTGACGCTGGACGACGACCTGATCGTCATCAACAGCTTTTCCAAGTATTTCCACATGACGGGCTGGCGCCTGGGCTGGATGATCGTGCCCGAGCGCATGGTCGACCTGCTCGAGCGGGTCGGCGCCGCCCTGGCCATCTGCGCCCCCACCCTGGCCCAGCACGCCGCCCTGGCCTGCTTCGAACCCGAGGCCATGGCGATCTACGAGGAGCGCCGCGAAGCCTTCCGCCAGCGCCGCGACTTTCTCGTGCCCGCGCTGGAAAAGCTGGGCATCGAGGTTCCGGTCAAGCCGGACGGCGCCTTCTACGTCTACGCCGACATCGGCAAGCTGGGCGAGAATAGCGTGGATTTCGCCTACCGGCTGCTGCGCGAGGCCGGCGTCTCGGCCCTGCCGGGTGCGGACTACGGCCCGGCGCCCCATGGGCGGCACACCATGCGCTTTTCTTATTGCGTGGGCATGGAGGCGCTGCAGGACGCCGTGCACCGCATCGGCAAGCTGCTATAGATAGAAGCGCACCAATAAAAAGAGAAGAGGCGGCCCGAGGGCCGCCTCTTTTGCATCCGAAGCGGGATCAGTCGTTGCGGCTGATGGCCATGCCCGAGGCCAGGGCCAGGCGGCGGCGCTCGGCCTGGACGCGCTCGGCGTAGCCGTCGTCCACCGTCGTGCCCTCGTAGCAGGCCAGGCCGGCCGCCACGGAACCGCGCTGGTTGATGCAGTCGCGCAGAATGGTCGAGCCCACCATGATGTTGGACACCGGATCCAGCGGGTTGGCCTTGCCCTTGCCCTGGTCGACCAGGCTGGCGAACTTGTCCTTGTGGATGCGGGGCATCACCTGCATGAGCCCCTGGGCGCCCATGGAGCTCTCGGCCATCGGGTTGTAGCTGGACTCGACGGCGATCACCGCCAGGACCAGCAGCGGATCGAGCTTTTTCTCGTGGCCCACGCGAAAGGCCGTGTCGACCAGCGTCTCGGTCGCGTTATAGGCGACCTTGTACTTGCGGGCGATGTAGCTGCGCAGCGACTGGATCTGCGCGCCCGAGGGAATGAGCGAAGCCACGCCGGCCGGACGGCCGAGCGCGCGCCGCACCGAACCCGGCAAGGTGGTGGCGGCGCTGGTGGAAACATCCGGGACGGCCAGGGCCACGGTCGCGGGGCTGTCGCCAGCGGGAACAACGTCGTCCGCCGCAATCTGCGTGGCAGATTCGGGGGCAAGGGCAGTCAACAAGGCTCTGTGCACCTGTAGCGCCTGGTCGCGCAGACCGGGCAAGGCAAATCCCATGCTGACCGTCACGATGACCGCAATACCGAGGTAGACGGAACTAATGCGCAGCCATTCAGCCAGCTGGTGGTGCACTCCTTGGGCCAGGCGCCTGAAAAGGCCGGCCATTGACGCATCAGTCATGAGACCTCCTGCGTAGAAGTGAAGTGAGGCCGCATGTTAACCACAAAATATTGAGGTGAATGTAACGATATCTACCAGGATTTGTATGGGGACACACCCACTTCCCCCCTGCTGCCCCCCGCAAGCGGGAACGATTCGAAACTCACATCCAGAAACAACACTGCTACACTGAAAAGCGCTGAAACCGCTACTTGTGCCATACACAAGTCACTGATTCATAAGGTATTTGTGAAATACAAAGATCTGCGGGACTTCGTCTCCCAGCTTGAGAGCCGCCAGGAGCTCAAGCGCATCGCCGCCCCCGTCTCCACCCGCCTCGAGATGACCGAGATCGGCGACCGCGTCCTGCGCGCCGGCGGCCCGGCCCTGCTGTTCGAGAACGCGCAGCACGGCGGCGCCAAGGCCGGCATGCCGGTGCTGGCCAACCTGTTCGGCACGCCCCGGCGCGTGGCCTGGGGCATGGGCGCCGAAGACGTCGGCGCCTTGCGCGAGGTGGGCGAGCTGCTGGCCTCGCTGCGCGAACCCGAGGCGCCCAAGGGCCTGCGCGACGCCTTCGCCAAGGTGTCCATGCTCAAGTCGGCCCTGTGGGACATGAGCCCCAAGACCGTCCGCAGCCCGGCCTGCCAGGAGATCGTCTGGGAAGGCAAGGACGTGGACCTGTCGCGCCTGCCCATCCAGACCTGCTGGCCCGGCGACGTGGCGCCGCTGCTCACCTGGGGCCTGGTGGTCACCCGCGGCCCCAACGCCAAGCGGCAGAACCTGGGCATCTACCGGCAGCAGCCCATCGCCCCCAACAAGCTCATCATGCGCTGGCTGTCGCATCGCGGCGGCGCGCTGGACTTCCGCGACCACGCCCAGGCCTATCCGGGCCAGCCCTTCCCCATCGCCGTCGCCCTGGGCGCCGACCCGGCCACCATCCTGGGCGCGGTCACCCCGGTGCCCGACAGCCTGTCCGAATATCAGTTCGCGGGCCTGCTGCGCGGCTCGCGCACCGAGACGGCCAAGGCCATCGGCAGCGAACTGTCGGTGCCGGCCTATGCGGAGATCGTGCTCGAAGGCCGCATCCTGCCGTCCGACGATCCGGGCGCCTCGGCCCCCCGGGTGCCCGAGGGCGCGCCGCCCCCGCCCGACACCGGCTACGAGATGGCGCTGGAAGGCCCCTATGGGGACCACACCGGCTATTACAACGAGCAGGACTGGTTCCCGGTATTCACGGTCGACCGCGTCACCATGCGGCGCAACCCCCTCTATCACTCCACCTATACCGGCAAGCCGCCCGACGAGCCGGCCGTGCTGGGCGTGGCCTTGAACGAGGTGTTTGTGCCCTTGTTGCGCAGGCAACTACCTGAAATCATTGATTTCTACCTGCCTCCCGAGGGCTGCAGCTACCGCCTGGCGGTGGTCTCGATCCGCAAGCAGTACGCCGGCCACGCCAAGCGGGTGATGTTCGGCCTGTGGAGCATCCTGCGGCAGTTCATGTACACCAAGTTCATCGTGGTGGTGGACGAGGACGTGAACGTGCGCGACTGGAAGGAAGTGGTCTGGGCCATGACGACCCGCATGGACCCGGTGCGCGACACGACGCTGGTGGAGAACACGCCTATCGACTATCTGGACTTCGCCTCGCCGGTATCCGGACTGGGCGGCAAGATGGGGCTGGACGCCACCAACAAATGGCCGGGCGAGACGACCCGCGAATGGGGCACGCCTATTCGGATGGACGAGGACGTGAAGAGGCGGGTGGATG
>Ga0055529_1000432_pt1 | contig 42394 bp, 33 predicted proteins | sample AraplaCol_mCL_r2_FD_55007 | JGI IMG/M metagenome (GOLD analysis project Ga0055529, IMG submission 55007) | Arabidopsis root microbial communities from North Carolina, USA - plate scrape CL_Col_mCL_r2 | ecosystem: Host-associated > Plants > Roots > Endosphere | place: USA: North Carolina...
GCTGGTCGCCGCCCGGCGTGCCGAAAGCCATGTAGGGCTCGCCGTCGCGCAGGGCAAGGCCCGGCGAGAGCGTGGTGCAAGGCCGCTTGCCGGGCGCCAGCGTGCCCGGCAAACCTTCGTCGAGCCAGCTCATCTGCAAGCGGGTCGAGATTGCGAAACCCAGGCCCGGCACGACGGGGCTGGACGACAGCCAACCGCCCGACGGGGTGGCGGCGACCATATTGCCGTGCCGGTCGATCACGTCGATGTGGCACGTGTCTCCGACAAAGAGCTCCCGGCTGGCCCACTCCTGGGCCGGCGGCAGCGGCGCGAAAGTCGGCTCGCCGATGCCGAAGCGCGTGTCGGCCTGGGCCAGCGCTCGCGCGCCGGCCGATAGATCGGGCAGGCGCGGCGTTCGACCGCCCGGACTGCCGGGCCGCAATTCGGCCGAGGCGCGGTCGCCGATCAGCGCGGTGCGCTGACGCGCGTACTCGTCGCCGATCAACGCATCCAGCGGCACGTCGACATGCGCAGGGTCGCCGTACCAGGCCAGGCGGTCGGCAAAAGCCAGCTTGGCCGCCTCGGCCACCCGGTGCACGAACTCCGGGCCGTCGGCCGGCAGCCCGGCGATGTCCTGGTGNCGCAGCATGCCGATCTGCTGCAGAAAAACCGGACCCTGCGACCAGACGCCGCACTTGGCCAGGGTATANCGGCCGTACTGCGTCGTCGCGGGCTCGTCGTAAGAAGCCTGCCAGTTCGCCATGTCGTCATGGCGCAGCAGGCCGCCGTTGCGTTCGCCGGTGCAGTCGCGCACTTCGGCGTTGCGATAGAAGTCGTCGATTGCCTGCGCCACGAAGCCGCGGTACCAGAGATCGATGGCCGCATCGATGCGGGCCTTGCGGTTGGCGCCCTTGGCTTCGGTTATCAGGCGCTCATACGTGGCGGCCGTGACGGGCGTGCGGAAAAGCTCGCCGGGATGCGGCACGCGTCCTCCGGGCAGCCAGACCTCGGCGGACGAGGACCATTCGGAGCGGAACAGCGCCTGCACCGCCACGATGGCCTGCACGATGCGCGGCACCAGCGGAAAGCCGTTGCGCGCATAGTCGATGGCCGGTTGCAGCACCTCGCGCAATTCCCACGTGCCGTAGTCGCGCAGCATCGTCAGCCACGCGCCGAACGCGCCCGGCACCACCGCCGGCAGCAGCCCGATGCCGGGGACGAGAGCGTGCCCCCGGTCGCGGAACCAGGCCGCCGAAGCCAGCGCGGGCGCCGGGCCCTGGCCGCACAGGGCCCGCATGCGGCGCTCCTGTTCGCTCCAGAACAGGATGGGCGCTTCGCCGCCGGGACCGTTCAGATGCGGCTCGACGATCTGCAGCGCGAACCCCCCGGCCACGGCGGCATCGAAAGCATTGCCGCCGCGCTCCAGCACGCCCATGGCGACTTGCGACGCCAGCCAATGGGTCGACGAGACCACGCCGTAGGTGCCGCGGATCTCGGGGCGGGTGGTGAAATCGGATTGAGCCATGACGCAGTCCAGGTAGCGAGTTTCAGTCACGCAGTATAGGAACCTGGAATAACTGGATTTATCTATTTATTGATATATAAATAACCATATGGTTATTCAAAAACACACCGCGTCGCCGACGGCCAACCGCCTGACGTCGCGACTCAAGCCGCGCCACCTCTCCTTCCTGCAGGCGCTGCAGCGGCATTACTCCCTGACCCGCACGGCCGTCGAACTGGGCATCAGCCAACCTGCGGCAACCAAGACCCTGGCGGAAGTGGAAGAGATTTTCGGCGCGCCGCTCTTCACGCGTTCACGCCATGGGCTGGACCCCACGCCGCTGGGNCGCCTGGCGCTGGTCCGCGCCCAGCACCTGCTGCANGANCTGGAACAGTGGGGCCGCGAAGTCGATGCCTTGCGGGCCGGCCACAGCGCCCACCTGAACGTAGGCGCGATTCCCTTCGTATCCGGGCCACTGCTCACGCGCGCCATCGCGCTGCTGCATCAGCGGCACGGCGTGACCGTGACCTTGCAGCGCGCCACCACCGACCAGTTGCTGCAATTGCTGGAGCGGCATGAACTCGATTGCGTGATCGGCCGCGCGTCGAGCGGGGCGAGCGCGCGGCGCATCCAGCACGACATGCTGTACCGCCAGCGTCCCGCGCTGATCGTTCATCCGCGCCTGGCTCGGCGCTTGCTGCAAGACCGCCCGTCCTGGCCCGAGCTGGCCTCGATGCGCTGGATTCTTCCCTCGCCGGCCACGCCCATCGGCAATATGCTCACCGAGATGTTCGTACGCGCCCAGGTACAGCCGCCCGAGCCGATGGTCGAGACGTATTCGCTGGATGTGATCGAGGGACTTATCGCCGCCGACGACAGGCTGGTCTCCATCATCCCGCGGGACATCGCCCAGGAGATGGCGCGCCAGGGGCGCATCGCCATGGCCCCATGGCTGTTCGACTGGGAGCTGCCCCCCATGAGCCTGATACGCAGGGCACGCGACGTGCCCTTGCAAGCCGAAGTCCAATTTGCCCAGATACTGCGGGAACTCTGCGCCGACGGCCGGCCGCCGGACGCATGAACGGCACGGCCGCGCACCAGGGCCGAAGAAGAACCGCGCGACCACGCCCATGCTTATACAATCAGGCGGTTATCTTCCGCACAAGTCCTGACATGAAGTGGCTCATCCCCGCCCTGTGGATCGTTTCCATCCTGTACGCCCATCTGCGCGGCCGCGTGCGGATGCCGCTCGGGCGAGCGCTGCTCGATTATTCGGTGATCCTGGCGCCGGTCAATGCCTTCATGGTGCTGGCCTCGCGCGTGCCCACCACGCCCTACCTGAACAGCCGCGAGTTTCCCGAGCTGCAGGCGCTGGAAGACAACTGGGAGATGATCCGCGACGAAGCGCAGCAGATGGCCGAGCTGCGCCACATCAAGGCCGCCGAGAAGAACAACGACATCGGCTTCAACTCGTTCTTCAAGTACGGCTGGAAGCGCTTCTACCTGAAGTGGTATGACGCGCGCCATCCGTCGGCCGAACAGCTTTGCCCCAGGACGGTGGCCCTGCTCAAGACCCTGCCCAGCGTGAAGGCGGCCATGTTCGCCGAGCTGCCGCCGGGCGGGCAGCTCAACAAGCACCGCGACCCCTACTCCGGCTCGCTGCGCTACCACCTGGGGCTGGTCACGCCCAACGACGACGGCTGCTACATCGACGTCGACGGCGAACGCTACAGCTGGCGCGACGGCCAGGGGGTGGTGTTCGACGAAACCTATATCCACGAGGCCTACAACACCACGCAGAGCAACCGCATCATCATGTTCTGCGACATCGAACGGCCGCTGAAGTGGCGCTGGGCCGATGCGTTCAATCACTGGTTCAGCAAGGTGTTCATGTCGGCCGCCAGCTCGCCCAACGATGCCGAGGACCAGACCGGACTGGTCAACAAGCTGACGCACTACCACTGGCTGTTCGAGCAGAAGCGCAAGGCTTTCAAGGCCTGGAACCGCACGGCTTACAAGGCGACGAAATACATCCTGATTCTTCTGGTCGTCGTCGGCTTCATCATGCTCTAGGGCGCTGTAGCCTGCTGCAGGAACCGGTAAAAACAAAGCGCCCGCCAACTTCTGTTGGCGGGCGCTTTGTTTTTATCCCGAGGTCTCTCAGGACCGCTTCCAGATTTCCGCATCCAGCGAAAGCTGCTCGACCAGGTCTTCCACCAATTTGCGCCGCGCCTCGGGCATGCGGCGCAACCGTTCCAGAAACGTCCACTCGGCCGCGGAAGGCTGATGCGGTTCGCGCATCGTCACTGCGCGGCGTGGCGGCTGGGCTTCGTCGGTGCTGCCGTAGCGCAGCCACTTCTCCGAAACGTTCAACCACTTCGCCAGCACGGCGATCTTGTCGGGCGTGGGCATGGCGGTTCCCGTCAGCCACTTTTGCGCCCCCTGTGCCGTAACGGGCTTGCCGAGCAAATCGAACTGGGCTGCCAACTCGGACGGTGTCTCGATTTTCTTGGGGCCGAGCTTGAGCGCCTGCTTGAGGCGCTTGGCAAATTCTCGCTTTTCGTCCAGGGATCGCATGGGCGAAGTGTCAAGGCAACAACCCGTTTTTTGTAAACCACAAGGTTGTTTGAAACAACCATACGGTTTAATATCCGCCCACCTCAAATCGAGTGGAAGCCGCCTGCCCAAGGGCAAGCGAGCGCCGGCCCATGCGATTACCGCGATTCCTCAAACGTCGCCTGAATGCCATGACCGTGTCCTGCACGTTCATGCCGTATTGGTGGGTCAGCAGCGAGCCGGCCGCGTTCTTCAAGCGCATATCGAGATTCACCGTCGTCAAGAAGCACCTGCACCGCCGCCTGGTCATGGCCAGGCAGTCGCGCCGCGAGGTCTTTCGCATCGAACCGAACCAGCGGGTGCTGTGGATCTACTATGGCAAGCATGCGATCGGCGACGCCATCATGGAATTGTCCGGCCGCGCCCTGCTGCGCGATCGTCCCGGACCGGTGGACCTGCTGACCACATCGAGCCTCAAGACCCTCTTCGACGGCGACGATGTCTTCCGGCATATCTACGAAGGCCTCGACAGGATCGACCCGGATGACTACGACGTCATCCTCACGCACGAATTCAACTACCCGACGATGCGCCTGAAGAAGCGCCGTTTCCGCAATACGCCGTTCGCGAGCCTGTTCCGCTATTGCGTCGCCGGCCCCGGCCGGAACTCGACACAGTCCAGCTTTGCCGCCGTCAACAAGGTGTTCAACCTCGGATTGCACGTGCAGACGCTGTCCGCGGTGGCCAGGCCTTATCTGCGCGAGGAACCGGATCTGCCGCGGGAGCTTGCCGCCGAACTCATGCCGCTGGGCCCTTTCCTGACGATCGGAGTGGGCGGCGTCGAGCCGCGCCGCACCTATGCCCATTGGGAGGCCTGTCTGCAGGCCTACGACAATGCCTTTCAGCCCGGCATGCCCGGCGGCGTCGTGCTGCTCGATTCCGGCAACGGACTGGCGGATGCCCGGGCCTTGATGAAAAGCGGGCGCTACACGAACCTGAAGCTGGTATCGCTGGTCGGCGAACTGGGCTTGCGCGATGCCAAGCGGGTGATCGCCAATTCGGAACTGTATGTGGGCGCCGACGGCGGCCTGATGCACGTGGCGCATGCGACGCCGACGCCGAACGTGACCCTGTTTGCCGCGGACGAACCCGCCCATCTGCGGCTCACGCCGCGCTGCCGTTCGATCGCGCTGCAAACCCGCAGCGACGTGAGCGCCGTCGATCCGCGGGAACTGGCCCAGAGCATCATCGACAGCCTGGGGAATCGTTGATCGTGGAAGCGGCCAAAGCGCGCGCCCTGGTCTGGCAGCTCATGCACGAAGCCGTGCAGGCCAATCCCCCTCAGGTCACGACTCTGGCCGATCTGAGCGCCACGGTGACCCGATCAGCGGCGCGCATCCTCGGCATGAGCGAGGACGAGCTGGTGCAGCTTCTGCGCGATCATCCTCCGCACTGAAAGCCGCGTTCGCGGCATATGGCTTTAACGCCGCAGCGCCTCCCACGCCTTCATGAGCCGCTTGGTCGATACCGGCATGGGCGTGCGCAGCTCCTGCGCGAACAAGGCCACGCGCAGTTCTTCCAGCAGCCAGCGGAATTCGTCCAGCGCCGGATCGGGCGCGCCTTTCAAGGCCGAGCGGGCGCGCTGGTACTGCGTCAGCAGCGGCGCCATCTCTCCCATCAGCTTGGCATCCCGGTCCGGATCGGCGCGCAGCTTGTCGATGCGCGCGACAGCGGCCTTCAGGTAGCGCGGGTAATGCGCCAGCTGGGCGTGCGGCATGTCGCGGATGAACCACTTGGGCATGAGCGCGCCCTGCTGCTGCTGCAGGTCGGCATAGGCGGCCGCGTGCGGCTTGGATTGCGGCAGCTTGCGCTGCAGGGCGCCGTATTCGGTCAATATGCTGCCGGCCAGCCGCGCCGCTTCCTGCGCCAGCAGGCCCAGCCTGCCCTTGCCTTCGCCGCGCCGCGCCTCGAACTGCTGCTCGTTGGCGGGCCAGGGCTCGGCCAGGCAGGCCTGGCCCAGTGCGCAGTCGATGATCTGGTCGCGCAGTTCTTCCTGCGTGCCCAAGGGCATGTAGAGCATGCTCATCCTGGTGAGATCGGTGAGGTTCTTTTCCAGGAATTTCACCTGTTCGCGCAGGCCCAGGCGGAACAGCTTGAGCAGGCCCGCGCGATGGTGCTTGCGCGCCTCTTCGGGATCGTCGTAGACGTCCAGGTCGCAATGCGCGCCCTTGTCCACCAGGGCCGGATAGCCGATGACCGACTGCCCGCCGCGCTTGATCTCCATGATCTCGGGCAAGGGGCCGAAGGACCAGCCGGTGAGCTTCTCGTGCGCCAGGGCCTGGGCCACTTCGGTATCGCGCGCGGCCAGCTGCTGGAAGTTGGCCTGCGCCTGGCGGCCCAGATCGGCCTTGAGCTGGGCCAGGTTGCGGCCGGCCGCCAGCATGCGGCCATGCTCGTCGATCACGCGGAAATTCATGAACAGGTGCGCGGGCAGGGTTTCCAGCTTGAAGTCGCCCGCGACCGGGCGCACCTGCACCTGGCGCCACATATCGGCGATGACCGCCTCGACCAGGCCCTCGCGCGGATCGCCCAGCTTCTCGAACCAGCGGTCGTAGAAACCGGCCGCGTAATCGGGCAGCGGCACGCAATGGCGGCGCAGCTTCTGCGGCAGCGACTTCAGGAGCAGATGCACCTTTTCCTTGAGCATGCCCGGCACCAGCCATTCGCAGCGCTGCGCGTCGATCTGGTTGAGCGCGAAGAGCGGCACCGAGAGCGTCACGCCGTCTTTCGGCGAGCCCGGCTCGAAGTGATAGTCCAGGGCCATGGACACGCCCTGCCATTCCACCTTCTTGGGAAAGACCTCGGTGGTAACGCCCGCCGCTTCGTGGCGCATGAGCGCCTCGCGCGTGAGCAGCAGCTTGTCGGCGGCCGGCTTGTCCAGGCCTTGCACCCATTTTTCCAGCGCAGTGGTTTGCGAAATGCCTTCGGGCAGCTGCTGGTCGTAGAAAGCGTAGATGAGCTCGTCGTCGACCAGGATGTCGGGGCGGCGCGACTGGTGCTCCAGCTTCTCGATGCTGGCGATGAGCTTGCGGTTGTGCGCGACGAAGGGCAGCTTGGTGTCGATCTCGCCCGGCACCAGGGCCTCGCGGATGAACAGCTCGCGCCCATGCCCGGGGTTGATGCGGCCGTAGTGCACGCGCCGGCCGTGATAGATCTGCAGGCCGTACAAAGTGGCGCGCTCGTTGGCCACGACCTGGCCGGCCTTCTTTTCCCAGCGCGGGTCGGACCAGTTGCGGCGCAGCAGGTGGCCGCCCACGCGTTCGACCCACGTGGGCTCGATGCGGGCCACGCAGCGCGCGTACAGGCGCGTGGTCTCGATCAGCTCGGCGGCCATGATCCACTTGCCGGCCTTTTTTTGCAGGTTCGAGCCGGGGTGAACGTGAAAGCGGATTTCGCGCGCGCCCTGGTAATGGCCGCCGCTGTTTCCACCCTCTTCGCTCTTGAAGCCGATATTGCCCAAAAGACCCGACAGCAGCGCCAGGTGCAGTTGCTCGTAGGTGGCCTCGACCGTGTTCACGCGCCAGCCCTGCTCGCCCACCAGCGCGGCCAATTGGGTGTGCACGTCGTGCCACTCGCGCAGGCGGATGGGCGACAGGAAGCTCTGCCGCAGCAAACCCACCAGCTTGCGCTGCGACTGCTTGTGCCTGACCTGCTCGCCGTACCAGCGCCACAGCTTGAGAAAACCGACGAACTCGGACTTGTCGTCGTTGAATTTGGCGTGCGCGGCTTCTGCGGCTTCGCGCTCGGCCATGGGGCGGTCGCGCGGATCCTGCACCGACAGGGCCGAGGCGATGACGAGCATCTCGGCCAGGCACTGGTGCTCGCGCGCGGCCAGCACCATGCGGCCGATGCGCGGGTCCACCGGCAGCTTGGCCAGCTCGCGGCCGGTGTGCGTCAGCTCGTAGGCCGCGCCGGTGCGCGCGCTGTCGTCCCCCCCATCGTCATCGGCATGCACCAAAGCAATCGCGCCCAGCTCCAGCAGCAGGTGATAGCCGTCGGCCACCGCGCGGCCCGGCGGCGCCTCCACGAAGGGGAAGCGCTCGATGTCGTCCAGCCCCAGCGACTTCATGCGCAGGATCACCGAGGCCAGCGAAGAGCGCAGCACCTCGGGATCGGTAAACGCGGCGCGCGCGTTGAAATCGGCTTCGTCGTACAGGCGGATGCACACGCCCGGCCCCACGCGGCCGCAGCGACCGGCGCGCTGGTTGGCCGAGGCGCGGCTGATGGGCTCGATGCGCAGCTGCTCGACCTTGTTGCGCCAGGAATAGCGCTTGATGCGCGCCAGGCCGCTGTCGACCACGAAGCGTATGCCCGGCACGGTGAGCGAGGTCTCGGCCACGTTGGTCGACAGCACCACGCGCCGCGAATTGCCCTTGGGATGGAAGATCTGCTCCTGCTCGGCCTGCGACAGGCGGGCGTAGAGCGGCAGGATCTCGGTGCCCACGGGATGATGCTTGCGCAGCGCCTCGGCCGATTCGCGGATCTCGCGCTCGCCGGGCAAAAACACCAGCACGTCGCCGGGGCCGTGGCGCGCACATTCGTCCACGGCGTCGACGATGGCGTCGATCAGGTCGCGCTCTTCGTCGCCCGACAGGCGCTCGCCGTTGGAGCCCTTTCTTTGCGGCGCGGCGGCCTCGTCGTCGGAAAGCGGCTGCTGCACCGGACGGTAGCGCAGCTCCACCGGGTGCAGGCGGCCCGACACCTCGATCACGGGCGCGGGTCTGCCGGCAGGTGGGGCCCCCACGCCGCGCACTTCGTGCTTGCTGCCCCCCGAGGGGGCTGCTTTGTCTCGGGGCGGCCCGACGACAAAGCCCGTCGCAAAGTGCGAGGCGAAGCGTTCGGCGTCGATGGTGGCCGACGTAATGATGAGCTTGAGATCCGGCCTGCGCGGCAGCAGCTGCTTCAGGTAGCCGAGCAGGAAGTCGATGTTCAGGCTGCGCTCGTGCGCCTCGTCGATGATGAGGGTGTCGTAGCGCTTGAGCAGCGGATCGCGCTGCGACTCGGCCAGCAGGATGCCGTCGGTCATCAGCTTGACCGACGCGTACGGACCAGTACTGTCGTTGAAGCGCACCTGGTAGCCGACCACTTCGCCCATGGGCGTGTTCAGTTCCTCGGCGATGCGCTTGGCCACGGACGTCGCGGCCAGGCGGCGCGGCTGGGTATGGCCGATCATGCGGCGCCGGCCGCGGCCCAGTTCCAGGCAGATCTTGGGCAGCTGGGTGGTCTTGCCCGAGCCGGTTTCGCCGCTGAGGATCACCACCTGGTTCGCCGCGATGGCGCGCGCGATCTCTTCGCGCCGGCCGCTGACGGGCAGGTCTTCGGGATAGGTGATCGCGGGAATGGGGCGTTCGGGGCGCGGCTCCTGGGCGCGGCGCGGCGAACGCCCGGACGGGCGTGGAACTTCGGACATGGAGATGATGTTGTGCGTATTGCGCGACATTATAGGTTTCGCCCTGCAACGCTCCGGCCTTGGCGGCCGCCCCGCGGTCCTATAATTCCGCGCAGCGCCGCATGATCGGCGCCGGCGGCGGGTGCCAGGCCCGTCCTTCTCCATCTGCCCGACCGCGCCCGCGCACCATGCCCACCGAACAGGAACCCGACATCTATTCCGCCCAGGAAGCCGCTGAATTCGCCCCCGCCCAGTTCGTCCGATGGTTCCGCGAAGTGGCGCCTTACGTGCATGCCTTCCGCGGCAAGACCTTCGTGGTGGCCTTCGGCGGCGAGCTGGTGCGCGACGGCGCCCTGAATGTGCTGGTGCAGGATCTTTCGCTGCTGTCGGCGCTGGGCATCCGCCTGGTGCTGGTGCACGGCTCGCTGCCGCAGGTCAACGAGCAGCTGCGCCTGAAGGGCTACGACATGCAGTTCAGCCGCGGCCTGGAGCCCACCGACGGCCCCGCGCTGGAATGCGCCAAGGAAGCCGCCGGCGAGATCCGCCTGGATATCGAGGCCGCCTTCAGCCAGGGCCTGCCGAACACGCCCATGTCGGGCTCGCACATCCGCGTGGTCTCGGGCAACTTCGTCACGGCCCGCCCGGCGGGCGTGATCGACGGCGTCGATTATCACCACACGGGCCTGGTGCGCAAGATCGACATCGAGTCGATCAAGTTCGCCATCGAGCGCGGCTCGGCGGTGGTGCTGCTCTCGCCGCTGGGTTTCTCGCCCACCGGCGACGCCTTCAACCTCGCCATGGCGGACCTGGCCACCAGCGTGGCCGTGTCGCTGCGCGCGGAAAAACTCATCTTCCTGACGGATTCCCCCGGCGTGCTCGACGAGAACGGCGCGGTCGATACCGAGCTGGCCCGCGCCGACGCGGACGCCCTGCTCGAACGCGGCGACCTGGACGAGGAAACCGCCTTCTACCTCAAGCATGCCTCGCTCGCGGTCAAGCGGGGCGTGGCTCGTGCCCACCTGGTGCCCTACGGCCAGGACGGCAGCGTGCTGCTGGAAATCTTCACCCACGACGGCGTGGGCACCATGGTGGTCGAGGACACGCTGGACGACCTGCGCCCGGCCACCATCGACGACGTGGGCGCCATCCTCAGCCTGATCGAGCCGCTGGAGGCGGACGGCACCCTGGTGCCGCGCCCGCGCAGCGTGATCGAGCGCGACGTGGAGCGCTTCACGGTGCTCGAGCACGACGGCGTGATCTACGGCTGCGCGGCGCTCTACCCCTACAAGGAAGAGCTGATGGCGGAAATGGCCTGCCTCATCGTCAACCCCGAATGGCAGGGCACGGGCGAAGGCGAGATCCTGCTGCGCCACATGGAGAGCCGCGCCCGCGCCATCGGCATGAAGCGCATCTTCGTGCTGACCACGCGCACCTCGCACTGGTTCATCAAGCGCGGCTTCGTGCAAGGCGGCGTATCGGACATGCCCCATGCCAAGCAGCAGCACTACAACCGCTCGCGCAACAGCATGATCTTCATCAAGAAGCTCTGACGCCGCCGCGCCCGCATACCGCAAAGCCCTGCCCCGCGCAGGGTTTTGCGCTTTCCGGGCAGGCTAAAATCATCTGTCTCTTTCAACATTCAATGGCGGCAAATCATGGCCCGTACGATCAACTGTGTGAAACTCAAGCGCGAAGCCGAAGGGCTGGATTTTCCGCCCTATCCCGGCGAACTGGGCGCGCGCATCTGGCGCGAGATCTCGAAAGACGCCTGGGAAGAGTGGAAGCAGGTCCAGACCCGTCTGGTCAACGAAAACCGCCTCAATCTGGCCGACGCGCGCGCGCGCAAGTATCTGCGGGAGCAGATGGAGAAGTTCCTGTTCGAAGACGGCAGCGTCGAAGCGCAAGGGTTCGTGCCGCCTTCGGCTTGAGCGCGCATCGGCCGCGAAAAGACATGACGGGACGCTGCTCCCGCTGTCGCAATTCATCACATTTGGCAAGATACGCTTAAAATCCTCGCATCATCCAATCCCCGAGGAAAGGGAAACGCGATATGCGAGGTCTGCTGTTGTTCCTGGTGCCGCTACTGCTTTTGCTGGGCGGTTGCGCCACCACCGACACCACGCGCCCCCGCGATCTCGAAAATCTCTGCGCGATCTTGCGCGAGAAACCCGCCTGGCATGACGCCGCCATCAAGGCGCGCGACAAATGGGGCATTCCCGTGCCCGTGCCTTTCGCCATCATGTACCAGGAGTCCACCTTCCGCGCGGAGGCCCGGCCGCCGCGCTATTACTTCCTGGGCATCATCCCCTGGGGCCGGGTGACCTCGGCCTACGGCTATGCCCAGGCCGAGGACAACACCTGGTCGGACTACAAGCGCGAGACCGGCGCGTGGTTCGTCAGCCGGAACGATTTTTCCGATTCGATGGACTTCATGGGCTGGTACATGACCAAGACCCGGCGCCTGACCGGCGTGCCCTTCAACGACGCCTACGACCAGTACCTGAGCTATCACGAAGGCTGGACGGGCTATCGCCGCGGCACCTACAAGAGCAAGGCCTGGCTGATGCGGGTGGCGCGCATCGTCCAGGCGCGCGCCAGCCGCTTCGCCGCCCAGTACCGCTACTGCCCCTGACACGGGCCTGTCCAGGCCGTTCTAGCCAAGCGCCGGAAAACGCCGGAAAATGGGCCTCGCCCTCTCGAACCCACACCTATGCAAGGAGCCATCATGCCGCAGAACACGCTCGACACGCTCAAGACATTCAAGATAGGCAAGAAAACCGGCCAATACCATTCGCTGCCGGCCTTGGGCAAGGCCCTGGGCGTGGACGTGCAGAGGCTGCCGCTGTCGATCCGCATCGTGCTCGAATCGGTGCTGCGCAATTGCGACGGCAAGAAGGTTTCCGAGGAACACGTGCGCCAGCTGGCCAGCTGGGCGCCCAACGCCAAGCGCGAGGACGAGATCCCCTTCGTCGTGGCCCGCGTAGTCCTGCAGGACTTCACCGGCGTGCCGCTCCTGGCCGACATCGCCGCCATGCGCTCGGTGACCGAGAAAATGGGCAAGAGCCCCAAGCTCATCGAACCGCTGGTGCCGGTGGACCTGGTGGTCGACCACTCGGTGATGATCGACTACTTCGGCACCCACCAGGCGCTCGACCTGAACATGAAGCTGGAATTCCAGCGTAATCAAGAGCGCTACCAGTTCATGAAGTGGGGCATGCAGGCCTTCGACACCTTCGGCGTGGTGCCCCCGGGATTCGGCATCGTGCACCAGGTCAATCTGGAATACCTCGCGCGCGGCGTGCATCACACTCAAGACGGGGTCTACTACCCCGACTCGCTGGTGGGCACCGACAGCCACACCACCATGATCAACGGCATCGGCGTGGTGGGCTGGGGCGTGGGCGGCATCGAGGCCGAGGCCGGCATGCTGGGCCAGCCGGTGTATTTCCTCACCCCCGACGTGGTGGGCGTGGAGCTCAAAGGCAAGCTGCGCGGCGGCGTCACCGCCACCGACCTGGTGCTGACCATCACCGAGATGCTGCGCAAGGAAAAGGTGGTGGGCAAGTTCGTCGAGTTCTGCGGCGAAGGCACGGCCAGCCTGTCGGTGACCGACCGCGCCACCATCGGCAACATGGCGCCCGAATACGGCGCCACCATGGGCTTCTTCCCGGTCGACGAGCGCACCATCGACTACTTCAAGGGCACCGGCCGCACCGAGGAAGAGATCGCCGCCCTCGAGGCCTATTTCAAGGCGCAGAAGATGTTCGGCGTGCCCAAGGCCAAGGACATCAATTTCACCAAGCTGGTCACGCTGGACCTGGGCACGGTCGCGCCGTCGCTCGCCGGCCCCAAGCGCCCGCAGGACCGCATCGAGATCGGCAACCTGAAGAAGACCTTCACCGCGTTGTACTCCAAGCCGATCGCCGAGAACGGCTTCAACCAGCCGGCCGCCAAGCTGGGCCAGACTTTCACCACCAGCGCCGGCACCAAGGTCAAGAACGGCGACATCCTGATCGCCGCCATCACCTCGTGCACCAACACGTCCAACCCCAGCGTGATGCTGGCGGCGGGCCTGCTGGCCAAGAAGGCGGTGGAAGCGGGCCTGACGGTGCCCAAGCACATCAAGACCTCGCTGGCCCCCGGATCGCGCGTGGTCACCAGCTACCTCACCAAGACGGGCCTGCTGCCCTATCTGGACAAGCTGGGCTTCGACGTGGCGGCCTACGGCTGCACCACCTGCATCGGCAATGCCGGCGACCTCACGGCCGATTTGAACGACGCCATCACGTCCAACGACCTGGTGTGCGCGGCCGTGCTGTCGGGCAATCGCAACTTCGAGGCGCGCATCCACCCCAACATCAAGGCCAACTTCCTCGCCTCGCCGCCGCTGGTGGTGGCCTATGCCATCGCCGGCACCGTGCTCAAGGACCTGATGACCGAGCCCGTGGGCCGCGGCAAGAAGGGCGACGTCTGGCTGGGCGACATCTGGCCCAGCACGAAAGAGGTCGACGATCTGCTCAAGTCCGCCATGGACCCGCACGAATTCCGCGGCAACTACAGCCAGGTCAAGACCGATCCGGGCAAACTGTGGGAGAACATCAAGGGCGTCAAGGGCGAGACCTACGACTGGCCGGATTCCACCTACATCGCCGAGCCGCCCTTCTTCGATAGCTTCGGCATGAAGCCGGGCGCCATGCCTGTCGTCAAAGGCGCCCGCGCGCTGGGCATCTTCGGCGACTCGGTCACCACNGACCACATCTCGCCGGCCGGCTCCATCAAGGAATCGTCACCCGCNGGCAAGTGGCTCAAGGATCACGGCGTGCTCAAGGCCGACTTCAACAGCTACGGCTCGCGCCGCGGCAATCACGAGATCATGATGCGCGGCACCTTCGCCAACGTGCGCATCAAGAACCTGATGATCCCGCCNCTGGCNGACGGCAGCCGCTTCGAAGGCGGCGACACGCTGTTCCAGCCCGGCGGCGAGCAGATGTCCATCTACGACGCGGCGATGAAGTACATCGCGCAGGGCACGTCCAGCGTGGTGTTCGGCGGCGAGGAATACGGCACGGGNTCGTCGCGCGACTGGGCCGCCAAGGGCACGCTGCTCCTGGGNGTGAAGGCGGTGATNGCCCGCAGCTTCGAGCGCATCCACCGCAACAACCTGGTGGGCATGGGCGTGCTGCCCCTGCAGTTCAAGGGCAGCGACAGCGCGCAGAGCCTGAACATCACGGGCAAGGAGACCTTCGACATCTCCGGGCTGGAGCAAGGCATCAAGCCCATGCAGGACGTGACGCTGACCATCCATCGCCCCGACGGCAGCAAGCAGGACGTGACCGTGACGCTGCGCATCGACACGCCGATCGAAGTCGACTACTACAAGCACGGCGGCATCCTGCCTTTCGTGCTGCGACAGCTGCTGGCGGCTTGATCGCTCAAGACCGCATCGATCGAGCAAGATCGAATCGCCGCGCATTGCGCGGCGATTTTTTTATATCAGTGCGCCGCGGCCGCGCCGAAAGCGTAGGCGTCCATCGCCAATGCGCCGTAGCTGATCTCGTCGTTCAGGCGCTGCGCCGCGTCGCCGTTGCCCGCGCCCAAGGCCACGTAGAGCGGCATGAGGTGATCGTCGTGCGGGTGCGCGCGATGCGCGCCGGGCGCATCGAACTGCCATTGCAGCAGTTCGTCCAGGCGGCCTTCCTGCAGGCGCTCGGCGTACCAGTCCTGGAAGGGCTTGACGTAGCTCGCCGGCGGCGCGCCGGCGCCGGCCACGTCGTGCAGATTGTGCGTGAGCGAACCCGAGCCGATGATCAGGATGCCTTCGTCGCGCAGCGGCGCCAGGGCCCGCCCGAGCTCGTATTGAGCCGCGGCGTCGCGGCCGGCATCCAGCGCAAGCTGGACCACGGGCACGTCGGCGTCCGGGTAGAGATAACGCAGCGGCACCCAGGCGCCGTGATCGAGCGGACGGCGCGGATCGCCGGCCGCGGGCAGGCCGGCGTCGGCCAATACCTGGCGCGCGCGCTCGGCCAGGGCCGGCGACCCGGGCGCGGAATACTGCAAGTGATAGAGCACGTCGGGAAAGCCGCCGAAGTCGTGCCAGGCCACCTGCTGGTCGCGGGTGGACACGGCCAGGCCGCGAGTCATCCAGTGCGGCGACACGACCAGGATGCCCTTGGGTTTTTCGGGCAGGGACCGGCTCCAGTTCGCAAGAACGGGGCCGGTGCGGCCCGGCTCGACGGCCAGCATGGGAGAGCCGTGGGAAACGAAAAGAACGGGCCAGCGCATGGCGAAAACTCCGAAGGATCAATGGATACCTTGAATTTTGAGCGCTTTGCCCGCGGGAATAAACCGCCCCGGGCAACACGCACTGTTGCCCGGGGCGCACCAATGCGGTGAAAGGACGCCTCGCATTGCGCTTCGCGGGCTTGCCGCCTTCGACGCGGGCCGCTTTCGTCACGGCGCAAGCCGGCTGCCGAACGCCAGGAGGTAAACTACAAAGCTTTCCTTGACGCAGTCTGAGCGATTCATGGCCCGAACCCGCAGCCGAACTTCTTCCCGCCTGACCCGCGATGCATCGCGCCTGGTCACGCTGGCCCAAGCCCTCAACCGCTCGGGCAGCCGCGTGGAAGACCAATACTGGGAATCCCAGATCGGAGAGGCCATCACCAAGCTGCTGCGCGGCGGGCAGGACGGCCCGCTGGATAGCGCGCTCGATCATCTTTCGCAGCAGGACACCGGCGCCTACGAGATCCTGATCGAGCAGGCCGAAACGCAGTCCGAGTCCATGCAGGTCGAAAAGAACGGCGTGCGCCACGACGTGCTGCTGCTGGTCGCCCCCATCGTGGCCTGGACGCGTTATGCCATTCCGGCCGCTCCCATCGCGGCGGCGGCGCAGCAAGCCCTGCTGGCCCAGCTGCACGGCCACGTGCTGGCCCAGGACGCGCGCGTGGAACTGATGCCCCATCTGCTCAGCCTTGACCAGATGCCGCGCACTTTCTCGGAAACCTGGCACTGGCTGCACAAGCTGGCTTCGCGCGCCCTGGGTTCGGAGACCGTCAGGCCCGCGCTCGACGCCGAGGTGGAAACGGCCCACATGCTGGCCGACACCCGCTACCTGGTGGCCGCGGTGGCCGTGCCGCAGGGCCGGCCCCTGTTCCGCTGGCAAGAGCAGCCCGAAGATCCGGCAAGCAGCCGCGACGCGTGCCTGGATCTATGGGTGACCCAGGCTCAGCCCACCATCGCCGCACTGTTGCCCGGCTGCGGCATCGAATGCCTGCTGCCCGATGCCTACTACGTGAGCAACCGCGAAGCCGACCGGCGCGTGCGCCCCCTGTCTCTGCGCGCGGCGGTCAACTGGCTGGAAGGCACGGTCAACCTGCCCGCCGGGCAATTGCGCGCCGTCGTGGCCGGTTGCGGCGAAACCCGCGTGGACGAATACCGCGTCGGCTTCACGCCCGCCCACAGCAACGACGTCTACTACGGCTGCGTGTGGCCGCTCTACGGCCGCGAAGACGAAGAAGCCCTGGACGACGGCCAGCCCGGCGCCGTCGAAGAGATCGCCGCGCTCCTCAAGGAATACGGCGTGGGCGAAGTGCGTCGCATCCCCGGCCTGCTGCCGCCCGAGTTCTGCGAAGACTGCGGCGCGCCCTTCTTTCCCAATCCGCAAGGCGAAATGGTGCACGCGGAGCTGCCCGAGGACGCCGCCAGCGCGCCCGCGCACTTTCATTGAGGCCTGTCGACCCCAAATGAGCCTGCGCGCCGACCTGTTCTGCCGGGTCGTCGACAACTACGGCGACATCGGCGTGTGCTGGCGGCTGGCGCGCCGCCTGGCGCAGGGCCCGGGCTGGCGGATGCGGCTCTGGGTCGACGATCTGCATGCTTTCGCCCGCATCCAGCCCGGCATAGACCCCACCGCCGCGCAGCAGCAGCACTCGGGCGTCGAAATCATCCATTGGCAAGAGTCCCCGCCTTCGCCGCTGCCCTCACCGGGCGATGTGGTGATCGAGGCCTTTGCCTGCGATCCGCCCGCCGGGTTCGTCGACGCCATGCGCGCGCTGGCCTGCGGGTCGGCGCACGGCGAAAGCGCCCCGCCGATCTGGATCAACCTCGAATACCTCAGCGCCGAGGACTGGGTGGAGAGCTTTCACACCATGCCTTCGCAGCGCGCGGACGGGCTGGTGAAGTATTTCTTCTTTCCCGGCTTCACCGCGGCCACCGGCGGCCTGCTGCGGGAACCGGGCCTCACGGCCGCGCGCGACGCGCTGCAGGCTTCGCGCGAGGCGCAGAACGATTTCCTGCGCGGATTGGGCCTGGACCAGGCCGCGCTTGCGGCGCATCGCCAAGGCACCCGGGTGGTCTCGCTGTTTTGCTATCCGGGCGCGCCGGCGCACGCTCTGGCGCAGGCCCTGCGACTACGGTCCGATTCGACCTTGATACTGGCGCCCGAAGGCGTGGCCCCCGGCCTGGACGAGCATGCCGGCGACGCCCTGCGCATCGTCCGCGTCCCCTTCGTCGCGCAGCCCGACTTCGACCGGCTGCTCTGGTGCGCCGACCTCAATTTCGTGCGCGGCGAGGATTCGTTCGTGCGCGCCGCCTGGGCGGCCCGGCCGCTGGTCTGGCACATCTACCCCCAGGACGGCAGCACGCATCTGCAAAAGCTCGAAGCCTGGCTGGCCCGCTACCCCGCTCCCGAAACCGCCCGCGCCCTGGCGCGCGCATGGAATGCGGCACCGCAAGGCCAGGGCGCTGCGGCCCCGGGGTCCGGCCTGGCCGATGCCCTGGAAGCGGCGCTGGCCGAACCGGCCTGGGGCGCCTGGCAGGCGGCCGCCCATGCCTGGGATGCCCGGCAGGCATCCGGCCCCGACCTGGCCGACAAATTGGCCATTTTTTGCGCAGAAAAGCTTAAAACACGTTAGAATAGAAGGCTTTACCGGCTTTGCGATGTTCTTTGCCGGCGCCATTGGTGGGAATTAACCCAGTGGGAACTGACCCGGCGGGAATGGCCCCGCGCGAGGCTTACCCCGAGAACTACCCCGGAGTTTTGATTAGATGAAAACCGCTCAGGAATTGCGAGTCGGCAACGTGATCATGGTCGGCAAGGATCCGCTCGTGGTCCAGAAGGCCGAATACAACAAGTCGGGCCGCAACGCGGCCGTGGTCAAGCTGAAATTCAAGAACCTGCTCAACGGTTCGAACAGCGAGTCGGTCTACAAGGCCGACGAAAAATTCGAGATCGTCCTGCTCGAGCGCAAGGAATGCTCGTACTCGTACTTCGGCGACCCCATGTACGTCTTCATGGACGCCGAGTACAACCAGTACGAGATCGAAGCCGACAGCATGGGCGACGCCCTGAACTACATCGAAGAAGGCATGCCCGTGGAAGTGGTCTTCTACGAAGGCCGCGCCATCTCGGTCGAACTGCCCACCATGCTCGTGCGCGAAATCATCTACACCGAGCCGGCCGTGCGCGGCGACACCTCGGGCAAGGTGCTCAAGCCCGCCAAGATCAACACCGGCTTCGAGCTGAACGTGCCGCTCTTCTGCGCCATCGGCGACAAGATCGAAATCGACACCCGCACCAACGAATACCGCAGCCGCGTGTAAGCGCAGCGCAGTTCGTTCAGGCCGGCAACGCGCCGGCTCATGTGCAAAGCCCCCGGAGAACTCCGAGGGCTTTTTCATTTGCGGCTGACGGGATCGAAAAAATCCGGGCCGATTCTTATTGCAGCTGGCCGTCGTCCAGGAAGGACGGCAGCGTCATGACGTCGATGCCGTCGTCGGCCAGCGCGGCGCGCTCTTCCTGCGTCGCGGTGCCGCGGATGGGGCGCTCGTCGGCCTCGCCCTCATGGATGCGGCGGGCCTCTTGCGCAAAGCGCGGGCCGACGTTTTCGGTCGAGCGCACCAGCTCGCGCACCTGGTGCATGACGCGCGCCTGCAGGGCGGCTATGGTCGCCTTCTCGTCCACGGCCTGCGCCTGCGGCGCGGATTCGGGCGCGTGCAGGTGCGAGACGTTCAGATGCGGCGCGGACAGACGCTTGGCGATCTGCGTGGAGTCGCACATGGGACAGGCGACCAGGCCCCGGGCGCGCTGGGCGTCGTAGTCGTCATGCGAGGCGAACCAGCCCTCGAAGACGTGGCCGTGCTCGCATTGAAGGTCGAAAACTTTGAGTGCCATGACTTCAATATGGTGGCGAAAGGCGCCAAGACAAGGGGCGATGGGCGCCGCTTGCCGGGCTGGGTGCGCCCGCCCATAGACTACACCGCCGGGCAAGCCGGCGGCGTACGCGTCTTTATTGAGCTTGGGATGCGGGTTGGGGCGCTTGAACGGCCGGAGCGGCCGTTGCAGCCTGCGGAGCAGCTTGCACCGGCGCGCTCATCTGCGNATCGGCGGGTGCGGCAGTTTGCGGCNCGGCCTGCTCCTTGACGGCAGGCGCGGCCTTGTGGACGACCTTGCGCTTGCGGTAGGTGTAGGACTTTTTATACGACCTGTGCGCCGGCCGCGTGTAATGCCTGGCAGGCGCCGGGCGGTTCACGATACCCGAGAGGCGGTTCTGCTCGGCCTGCAAGGCCTCGATCTGGCGCTGCAGGTTGCTCAGCTGCGTGCGGGCGATCTGCTGCTGCTGGTTCAGGCGATCGGTCTCGGCGTTGATCTGGTTCTGCCGGCTGGCCACTTGCTGGTCCTGCTGCTGGCGCAGGGCCTGGTCGGCCTGCAGCGTTCCCAGGCGGGCCAGACGGGCGTTGAGCAGTTCCTGGGCCTTGGCGTTCTCGGCTTCGAGGCGGATGCGCTCGAAGTCGGCCTGGGCCAGTTCGGCCGTGCGGGCGGCGTAGGCACGGTAGGCCATGTCGGCCTGCTGGGCGGATTGGGTTTTGACGACTTGCCAGAAGTTGCGCTGTTGGAAAAGCACAACATAATAGGTCAGATCATCCGGCTTGAAGAGCATGCTGGCGCCGTAGCTGGCGTTGTAGATCGTGCGCAGCTCGTCGACCTTGTGGTCGCGGATGAGGCCCTGCAGTTCGGCCACGGTGGTGTTGGAGGCCGGCACATCGGCCTGCGGCGCGACGGGCGCGGCGCCACTCGCGGTGGCCGGTTTGACATCGACCTGCTGGGAGGCCTCGGACGACGATGAGTTGGTCGCACAGGCGCTCAAGCCCATCAAGGCTGCGCAGGCCAGCGCCACGCGCAAGACCTTGCCGGCGCGCAGGAGACCAAACTGATGCATGTCGTGTGCCATCCCTTTGAGAAACAATCTTTTAACTATAGCAACTTATCGCCCAGCTACGAATACCTGCGATCACGGGCTTGACTCCAGCGCAAGTCCGCGCCGGCAAATCCCCCATCGGAGTCGGGCATTCAGGAAAACCGTTGATTTTACTGTATTAAGACGTTCCCAGGTTGCCAAAATCCAACCGCGGCACGGCCTCGAGCAGGCGACGTGTAACGGCATGGCCCGGCTCGTACAGCACGGCGCGGGCGGTATCGCACTCGACGATGCGTCCCCCATGCATCACCGCCACCCGGTCGGCCAGGTATTCGACCACGCTGAAGTTGTGCGTGATGAAGAGATAGGCGATGCCCAGGTCGGCCTGCAGTTCGCGCAGCAGNTCCAGGATCTGCGCCTGCACCGACACGTCCAGGGCCGAGGTGGGCTCGTCGCAGACCAGCACCTTGGGTTCGACGGCCAGCGCCCGCGCGATGGCGACGCGCTGGCGCTGGCCGCCGGAGAATTCATGCGGGTAGCGCTGCGACGCGTCGGCGGGCAGGCCGACGCGCACCAGCAGGCCTTGCGCCCGTTCGGTGCGCGCGGCGGCGNCCATCTCGGGGCGCAGGGCGGCGATCCCCTCGTCCAGTATCTCGCCCACCCGCATGCGCGGGTCCAGCGAGGCATACGGGTCCTGGAACACGATCTGGATGTCGCGCCGCAGGCGGCGCAGCTCGGTGCGCGAAGCCGCCAGCAGATCGCGGCCCGCCAAGCGCGCGCGGCCCATGACGCGGGCGCCCTGGGCCAGGCGCAGCAGCGCCTTGGCCGTGGTGGTCTTGCCGCAGCCCGATTCGCCCAGCAGCGCCAGGGTCTCGCCCGCCCGCAGCGTGAAGCTCACGCCGTCGACCGCCTTGATCCAGTCGCGCCGCCAGGCCCGGCCCCGCGCGGGGTAGTGCACGCACAGGCCCTGCACGTCGAGCACGATCTCTTGCGCTGCGCCGGGCGCGGATGAAACAGGGGATGGCATGGCGGTCGATCGCGTCGTCGCGGCCGACAAGGGATGGCCGCGCTTGGCGTAGGTGGGAATGGCGTCGAACAGTTCCTGCGCGTAGGGGTGGTCGGGCGCGGCGAAGAAATCGGCCGCCGACGCGCTGGCGACGATCTCGCCGGCGCGCATCAGGGCCACGTGGTGGGCCACCTGGCGCACCACGGCCAGATCGTGCGTGATGAGCAGCACCGCCATGCCCAGCTCGCGCTGGATGTCGGCCAGAAGCGCCAGCACCTGGGCCTGCACGGTCACGTCCAGCGCCGTGGTCGGCTCGTCGGCGATGAGCAGGCCCGGCTCGGCGGCCAGCGCGATGGCGATCATGATGCGCTGCTTCTGCCCGCCCGAGAACTGAAAGGGGTAATCGTCCAGGCGAAACAAAGCGTCGGCGATGCCCACGCGGGCCAGCCAATGGGCGGCCCGCTCGCGCGCCGCCGCGCCGCGCAGATCGGTGTGCGCGTGCAAGACTTCGATGATCTGGTCGCCCACCCGCATCACCGGGTTCAGGCTGGTGGCCGGCTCCTGGAAGATGATGCCGATGCGCCCGCCGCGCACGCCCCGCATGGCGGACTCCGGCAGGCGATTCAGGTCGTGGCCTTCGAGACGGACCTGCCCGGCGGCGATGCGGCCGGCCTGCGGCAGCAGCCGCAGCAAGGCCAGCGCCGTCATGCTCTTGCCGCAGCCGGATTCGCCCACCAGCGCGAAAGTCTCGCCGCGTTCGATGGCAAAGCGCAGGCGCTTGACGGCATGCGTCATGCCGGACTCGCCTTCCACGTCCACGCTCAGGTTCGCCACGTCGAGCAAGGGCGAGTTCATATTGCCCCCTTGGCGCTGCGCGCCTTCCCCCCGAGGGGGAATGAGCGCTTGGGGCGGCCCGGCGCGCTCATGGCGCCCCCTTGGCGCTGCGCGCCTTCCCCCCAGGGGGGGAATGAGCGCTTGGGGCGGCCCGGCGCGCTCATGGCGCCCCCTTGGCGCTGCGCGCCTTCCCCCCGAGGGGGAATGAGCGCTTGGGGCGGCCCGGCGCGCTCATGACGAGGCTCCCGCGTCCGCCGCGGCCTTGCCCGCCCGGCGCCTGCGCAGGCGCGGATCGAAGGCGTCGCGCACCGCGTCGGCGAACAGGTTGGCCGCCAGCACCAGGGCCAGCATGAAGACGAAGGCCGCGAGCAGCCCCCACCAGATCATCGGGTCGCGCGACATTTCATAGCGCGACCTGTCTATCATCGAGCCGAAGGAATTCATGCTCGGGTCCACGCCGATGCCCAGGTAGGACAGCACCGCCTCGTACAGCACCAGGCTGGAAAACTGCAGCACCACGGTGATGAGGATCAGGTGCATGACGTTGGGCAGCAGGTGCCGGCGCATGATGCGCCAGTTGGAGACGCCGAAGGCGCGCGCCGCCTGCACGTAGTCCAGCTCGCGCAGCTTCAGGGTCTCGGCCCGCAGCAGGCGGCACAGGCCGTCCCAGCCCGTCAGGCCCAGGATCATGCACAGCAGGAACAGGCGCAGGTCGGCCCGCGACGCGGCGGTGTCGAAGAACTCGGCATGGCGGTCGATGTAGACCTGCATCATCAGCGAGCAGGCCGCCACCAGCAGCACGCCCGGGATGGAGGTGATGGTGGTGTAGAGATACTGGATGACCGCGTCGACGCGGCCCTTGAAGTAGCCCGCCGCGATGCCGAAGAAGATGGCCGGCGGCAGCATGGCGACCGTGGTCAGGCTGCCTATCACCAGCGCCGTGCGCACGCTTTTCAGGCACTGCCACAGCACGTCGTTGCCGGTGCGGTCGGTGCCAAGCACGTGGTAGCCGCTGGCCAGCCCGGCCACCGCGCCGATCACGAGGCACAGCGCCGCGACGGTATGGAACATCGCGCGCCAGGGCAGTTCGGTGCGATTGCGGCGCACCGCGTTCAATGCGCCACGCCAGCCGCCATGCCCCTTGGACAAAGCCGCGCACAGAATGGCGCCGGCAAGGGCCGCCGCGACAAGGCCGCCCAGCAGCCCCCATCCCAGACGCATGAAGACGTCGGGCCGCCATTGCGCAGCGGGATCGGTCAGATGCGCGCCGCCGTACTTCAGCCGCGGAAAATCCCGCACCGCCTGCCCGTTCTCCAGCATGGTTTCCTTGGTGAACAAGCGCCAGGCCAGCGGCGCGGAATACGTCTTCTCGGCATGCGTGAGCACCGTGGCCTCGAGCAGGCCGTCCAGCGCGGAGCGCACGGCGGGCGCATACACCGCGGGCGCATTGGCCGCGGCGCCCGACGCGGGCGGCAGGCGCGGCTGGTAATGCAGGGAATCGAGCAGGCCCACGAGGACCAGCGCCAGCAGCACCGCCGCCGAGCACATGGCCGGCGCGCTGCGCGCCACCTGCGCCCAGACCGCGCGCAAGTTGGCGTTGCGCGCGACGCGCGCCGCATAGATCACGACACAGGCCAGCATCAGCAAGAGCGCGGCGTCGGTCCAGAGCAGGACGGGTTTGAATGGCATGTCGGTCTCTATCGCTATTCGAAACGCACGCGAGGGTCGACCAGCGTGTAGGAAACGTCGGCCAGGATCAGGCCCACGATGTACAAGGCCGAACCCAGGAACACCATGGCCCGCACGATGGCGAAGTCCTGCGCGTTGATGGCGTCGATGGTGTAGCTGCCCAGGCCCGGAATGCCGAAGAACGACTCGGATATCAGGCTGCCCATGAACAGCAGCGGTATGGCCGATACGGTGCCGGTGAGAATGGGCAGCATGGCGTTCTTGAGCACGTGGCGAAACAGCACGATGGCCTCGGACAGGCCCTTGGCCCGGGCCGTGCGCACATAGTCCTTGCCGATTTCCTCGAGGAACAGGGTGCGGTAGAAGCGGGCGTTCGATCCCAGGCCCGACACCACGGCCACCGCCACCGGCAGGGCCAGGAACTTGATCGCGTCCCACCCGCCCGCGAAGCCCGAATAGGGCACCAGGCGCAGGATCTTGGAAAACATCCACTGCCCCGCAATGATGTAGAAAAGCCCCGAGATGGACAGCAACACCACGCAGGCCACCACGCCCCAGAAATCCAGTCGCGTGGTGTGGAAGTACACCAGCATCAGCGCGAAGGCCACGCTGCTCATCAAGCCCAGGATGAGGGTAGGCAGCGCCAGCGCGAGGCTGGGGCCCATGCGCGTGCGGATCGCGCGGCCGATGTCGTGCCCCGAGTCGGACACGCCGAAATGCATGGCCAGGAGCGGCACCGAGCGCTGGTAGAAGACCGTGTCGGTATAGCGCCGAGCGCCCGGCTCGGCGGCGTTGTAGAAGAGCGGCTTGTCGTAGCCGTGCTCGGCCTTCCAACGCTGCACCGCCTGCGGGCTGGCGCGCTGGCCGCCTATGGCCAGGCGCGCCATGTCGTCGGGCGTGTTCACCGCGAAGAACAGCACGAAGGTCAGCAGATTGACGCCCAGCAGGATCAGCACGCCGTACATCAGGCGCCGCACGACGTAAGAGATCATGCGCCCTCCCCTGCGTCATGCGCTGCACTGCTCACAGCACCATCCGGCAGCGCCGCCTGCGCGTCGCGGCGCTTGAGCGTGCGCCAGGCGAGCGCCACCACCAGGGAGCCGGCGAGCGCGAGCAGCGCCAGCGGCCACCAGACGGGCCGGTTCCATTCGCGCACGCGCTCCACCCGCAAGGCCGGATTTATCTTCATGTACTGCAGGGTGTTGCGCACCATGTCGGTGGGCTTGGCGTTGCCCACCCACTGCTGATAAGCCCCGCCCGACAACGGAAAATAACCGAACATCCAGGGCGCGTCGTGCTGCACGATGGCCACCATGCGCTGCGCCAGCCTGGCCTTTTGCGGGCCTTCGTCGAGGTATTTCATCTGCTCGAAGAGCTTGTCGAATTCCGGATTCTCGTAATTCGCGGCGTTCTCGCCGCCATGCTCGACCTTGCCGTTGGGGCCGTAGAGCAGGAAGAGGAAGTTCTCGGCGTCGGGGTAGTCCGCGACCCAGCCCCAGGAAAACAGCTGCGCCGCGCCGCTCTGCATCTTGTCCTGGAAGCGGTTGTAGTCGGTGGCGCGCAGATCGAGCTGGATGCCGATGCGGGCCAGCTGGCGCCGCATCCAATCGAATTGCGCATCGCCGCCCGTGCCCCCGGCCGTATCGTAGTAAAGCACCAGCGGCTGGCCCGTCTTGCTGCTGCGGCCGTCGGGGTAGCCGGCCTCGGCCAGCAGGCGCCTGGCCACGTCCAGGGACTTGCGCACGGGCTTGCCGTCGACCAGGTCGTAGACCTCGGGATCGTAGCCCGCCGGCGGCGGCTCGTAGCCCAGCACGCCTGGCGGCAGCGGGCCGTACGCCACCTGGGCCTGCCCGTTCTCGAACACGGCCACGTGCTCCTCCCAATCGAAGGCGATGCTGACGGCCAGGCGCAGCTTGCGGTTCTTTTCCGCCTGTTCTGGCGTGTCGCCGCGCCCCACCACCGGGTCTAGCCAATTGAAACCCATGTACATCTCGGCCATCTCGACCGCGGACGGCAGCTTGATGCCGTGCTCGCGATAGAGCCTGGCCTTGTCGGCCGAATCGCCCGCCGCCACGCGCATGGCCACGCCGTAGTCGCCGCGATCGGCCTGGGGAATGTCGTAGTAGCCCTGGATGAACTTGCCGCCCAAAGGCACCGCTTCCTTTTCGATGCTGAACACGATGCGGTCGATGAAGGGCGTGGGCTTGCCGCAGTCCGCCAGCAGGCCNCGCTCGCGATCGCCCGGCGCGCCTTCGCAAGGGTACGGCTCGCCGTGAAAATTGGGATTGCGTTCCAGCACCATGCGCCGGTTGGGCAGGTTCTGCACCAGCATGTAGGGGCCCGTGCCGGCGGGCCAGGTGTTGAGCGAGAGATCGTGCTCGGCCATGCCGGGCTGGCTGTAGAAGCGGTCGGCCTCCCAGGGCACCGGCGCGGTGAAGGTCATCGCGAGCCAGTACTTGAACTGCGGATACTTGCCCTTCACGCGGATGCGCAGGGTGTGGTCGTCGAGTGCCTGCACGCCGTCGAAGCCATCGGGCTCGCGCAAGTCCAGCCACGGCAGATCGCGCGTGCCTGCCGGCAACCCCTTGCGCAAGGCTGCATCGCGCTTGCGCAGCACGTCGCCGTATTCCTTCAGGCCCACCACGTATTGCGCCATCAGGGCATAGATAGGCGAGACCACGCGCGGGCTGGCCAGGCGCCGGAAACCGTAGGCATAGTCCTGGGCTGTCAATTCGCGCGTGCCCGTCTGCTTGAAGTCGGTGATGGCGTAGGCGTGCGCGAGCACGTCGGCCGGTATCGGATCGTAGACGTAGCTGCCGTCGGCGCGGCGGGCCAGCGCCGGATGCGGCTGGTAGCGTATGCCGGGGCGGATGCGGATGACGTAGTCGCTCTCGGCGATCTGGTCGCCCGGCGCGTCCGCGGGCAGCACCTGGCCTTGCGCGTCCCGATATTGCGGCGGATCGATCGAGGCCGCCGCGCGCGGCACCAGCGTATAGGGCCGCTTCAGGTAGTGATAGCCGTAAAGCGGTTCGTAGATGTTGTAGGTATAGGGCGTCTCGTCGGTCGAATAGGAACTGGCCGGGTCGAGATACTTGGGCGAACGGCCGACGAAAGCGGTGTAGAGCGTGTTGCCGGCCAGGCTGCCGCTGGGATAAGGGCTGTTGATGGCGTTGCCCCGCGAGCAGCCCGACAGGCCGGCGAGCAAGGCCAGCGCGGCAACCGCAAGGGCCGTCGCGGCCTTGAACACGCGCGGCATCAATCGCACCGCTGCTGCTTCCAGCAGTCGTAGCGCCATTTCCAGGGCGCGGTGGGGCCTTGGCCTTGCTGAGCCCATAATCCCAGGCCCGCTTCTTTGGCCCGGCGTTGCAGCACCGGCATGGCGCCGTCGCGCAGGTAGGCGTCGTGCCGCGCCGTATAGGCCCAGGCGTAGCCGCTCTCGACCTGGGCGCGATTGGCCGACGAGCCGTCGTCCAGCATCAGGGCGCAGACTTCGCGCTTGTATCGATCGCGTTCATAACAACTCGCCGTCAGATACTTGCCCGCCACCAGCGAGGCCAGGTGCCTGCGCGCCTGCTCGGCGTAAAGCTGGCCGGGCTCGTCGGGGCCATGCTCTTTTTCCGGCGCATCGATGCTGTCCAGGCGAATGCGGTGCTGCTTGCCGTCGCCGGTCAGCAGCGTGACGGTGTCGCCGTCGGCTACATCGACCACCTGGCCGATGAGTTCATAGGCGCCCGCGGGCACCGGGCCGTCCGGCGCGGAGGTGTGCACCGCGCCGGGCCCGCCCGTCNTCGGCGAGAGCAGNTGCAGCAGCACCGCCGCCGCCGCCACGACCAGCAGGCTCGCGACGTAGCCCGGGCGCCGGCGCTTGGGGATGCCGCCCATGGGGCCGCGGGGGGGACGATCGTCGTTCAAAGCTTTATCTCGGCAAACATCACAGCCATCCCGCGCGGCGGAACCGCCAATACAGCGTCGCGCAGATCGCCGCCATGACGCCCAGGATCACGAAATAGCCGTCGTGCCATTTGAGCTCGGGCATGAACTCGAAGTTCATGCCGTAAATGCCCGCAATGGCGGTGGGCACGGCCAGGATGGCCGCCCAGGCAGCCAGCTTGCGCGTGGTGTCGTTCTGCTGGGCCTGCGCCATCATCTGGCTGGCTTCGAAAGCGAACACCAGGGCCTCGCGCAAGGCGTTGATGAGTTCGTCGATGCGCTGCACGCGATCGGCCACCTCGCCGAAATACGGCCGGGCCTGCGCGTCGATGGGGCCCATCTCGACCCGCGACAGGCGGCGGCAGATCTCGACCATGGGCGCCACCGCGGTGTGGATGCGCAGCAGATCGCGGCGCTGGCGATAGAGCTTGCGGATGTCGGCCATGCTGGAACCGCGGATCACCAGCTTCTGTTCCGCCGCCTCGACCTGGGCTTCGAGCTTGTGCAAGGCCACCGCGTAGCGGTCGACCAGCAGATCGAGCAGCTCGGCCGCCACATAATCGCTGCCGCGCTTGAGCAGGCCCGGCACGGCTTCCAGGCGTGCGCGCAGGCCCGCATAGGGCGCCACCGAGCCGCGCCGCACGGTCAGAAGAAAGCCTTCGCCGATGAGCATCTGGGTTTCGCCGAACGCGGGACGCTCGGCCTCGACCTCGACCATGACGGCCACCACCAGCACCATGTTGCCGTAGTCCAGCACCTTGGGCCGCGTGTGCGCTTCCAGCATGTCTTCGCGGCAGCGCGCGTCGGCGCCGATTTGCGCCAGCATGCGCGTCAGCAGGTCTTCGGTGGGCTCGCGCAGGCCCGTCCAGAGCAGGCTGTCCTCGCGGCCGATATAGGAGGGGATGTCCTCGATGGGCACGTCGCACACGCGCCGGCCCTCCAGATAGGCCACGGACGCCATCACTTCGGGCGGCAAGCTGCTCGTTTCATCGGACATGCCGGCATTTCTCCCCATGAAGCCCGGCCGACATCAGCCAGGCTACCGTAAGTTTACGCAAGACCGCAGCCTGATATTCTGTCGAAACCACTCATTTTTCCGAGACGATACGTCATGTCCTCCACGCTCAACCTCAAACGCCCCGACCTGCTGCGCGACGCCTGCTATATCGACGGCCAGTGGATCAAAGGCAGCACCAGCTTTCCCGTCGTCAATCCGGCCACCGGCCAGGTCATCGCGTCGGTGCCCATGCTGGGCCGCAAGGAAACCGAACAGGCCATCGCCGGCGCCAAGGCCGCGCAAGTGCAATGGGCCGCCAGGACGGCCAAGGAACGCGCCGCCGTGATGCTCAAGTGGGCCCAGCTCATGATGGCCAACCAGCAGGACCTGGCCGCCATCATGACCGCGGAACAGGGCAAGCCCCTGCCCGAAGCCGTGGGCGAAATCGCCTATGCCGCATCGTTCCTGGAGTGGTTCGGCGAGCAGGCCAAGCGCATCGACGGCGACGTGCTGCAGGCCCCCAAGGCCGGCCAGCGCCTGCTCACGCTCAAGCAGCCCATCGGCGTCACCGCCGCCATCACGCCCTGGAACTTCCCCTCGGCCATGATCACCCGCAAGGCCGGCCCGGCCTTGGCCGCCGGCTGCGCCATGGTGCTCAAGCCCGCCGAGCAGACGCCGCTGTCGGCCCTGGCCCTGGCCGTGCTGGCCGAAGAGGCCGGCGTGCCCAAGGGCGTGTTCCATGTGATCACGGGCGATGCGCCCGCGATCGGCGGCGCGCTGTGCGAGAGCGACACGGTGCGCAAGCTCAGTTTCACGGGCTCGACCGAAGTGGGCCGCCTGCTGATGAAGCAGTGCGCGCCCACCGTCAAGAAGCTGTCGCTGGAGCTGGGCGGCAACGCGCCCTTCCTGGTGTTCGACGACGCCGATCCCGATGCGGCCATCGAAGGCATTCTCGCCTCGAAGTACCGCAACGCCGGCCAGACCTGCGTCTGCGCCAACCGCATCTACATCCAGTCGGGCATCTACGAAGAGATCGTCAAGCGCCTGACCGACAAGGTCCGGTCCACGCTCAAGGTGGGCGACGGCTTCGAGGCCGGCGTGAACCAGGGGCCGCTGATCGACGAGGCCGCCATCGCCAAGGTCAAGGAGCATATCGCCGACGCCACGGCCAAGGGCGCCAAGGTGGTCACGGGCGGCAAGCCTCATGCATTGGGCGGCACGTTCTTCGAGCCGACGATTCTGCGCGATGTGACCCAGGCGATGAAGGTGGCGACCGAGGAGACGTTCGGCCCGGTGGCGCCGCTGTTCAAGTTCGAGACCGAGCAAGAGGCGCTGCGCATGGCCAACGACACGATCTTCGGCCTGGCCGCTTATCTGTACACGCGCGACTACACGCGGGTGTGGCGAGTTTCCGAGGCGCTGGAATACGGCATCGTGGGGATCAACACGGGCATCATCTCCAACGAAGTCGGGCCGTTCGGCGGCGTGAAGCAGTCCGGCCTGGGACGCGAAGGGTCCAAATACGGGATCGAGGATTATCTCGAAATCAAGTATTTGTGCATCGACCTGGGGAAGTGACCGGTTGTGTTTGTTGAGTTCTTGGGGCGTCTCAGGAACTCAAATTACCGAACATCAAATTACCAAACCGACATCCCGACATCATGTCGTGATAGATTGGAAGACCTACCCGATCCACCCTTCCCGACATGAGCCGCACATTCTCGCGCGACGATACGCGTCGTCTTGCCGTCGTACTGGCCGAAGTGGCGCAGTCCGTCGTCATGCCGCGCTTTCGCAACTTGCCTCCCGAAGCGATACGCAGCAAGGGTTCGCCGCACGACCTGGTCACCGACGCGGACGAAGAAGCCGAGCGCCAGATCTTCGCGCGGCTGGCCAAGCAGCATTCGGGCGCGGTGCTCATCGGCGAAGAGGCGTCCGAGCGCAACCCGGCGCTGCTGAACATGCTGGTGGACGCCGACCTGGCCTTCATCGTCGATCCCATCGACGGCACGCGCAACTATGTGATGGGGCTGCCGCTCTTTGGCATGATGATCGCCGCCTGCCATCGCGGCGAGGTGATCGCCAGCGTCATCTACGACCCGGTCTGCCGCGACGCGGCCATTGCCGTGCGCGGCGAAGGCGCGTGGATGGCGCGCGAAGACGGCGACATGTCGCCGCTGAAGGTGGCGCAACCCGCGCCGGTGCAGGACATGGAGTGCATGATCGACGAAGGCAGCCTGCCCAGGAATTTGCGCGACATGGCCAATGTCCGCATGTCGGTTTTCGCCCGCAATACCTCGCTGCATTGCGCCGCGCACGAATACCGCATGGCGGCCTCGGGAAATTGCCACATTCTGCTCTACAACAAGCTGCATCCCTGGGATCACGCGGCCGGCTGGCTGCTGCACCAGGAGGCCGGCGGCTATTCGGCGCATTTCGACGGCAGCCCCTACAAGCCCACGCACCGCGACGGCGGCCTGCTTCTGGCTCCCGACGAGGCCAGCTGGGAAGAGGTGCGCAAGCTTCTGCTGGTCGACCGCCGGCAAAGCAGCCGGCAGGCGCTGTAGATTTCCTGCGCGGTTTTCCCGCGCATTTTGCTCGATCAGGCCGGCTCGGGATACAGCGCGGCCAGCGCCTCGGCGCAAGACTGCTCTACCTTCAAACCCAGCAAATCGTCGGCGCGCGTGCGCCCCCGATTGATGGCCGCGATGGGCAGGCCGCGCTGGCTGGCCTCTTTCACGTAGCGGTAGCCCGAGTGCACCATCAGCGAAGAGCCCACCACCAGCACCGCGTCGGCCTCGTCCAGCGCCGCCATGGCGCGCTCGTAGCGCTCGCGCGGCACCAGCTCGCCGAAGAACACCACGTCCGGCTTGACGATGCCGCCGCAGTGCGGGCAATCGGGCACGACGAAGCTCGTGAAATCCAGGCCGTCGAGATCGGCATCGCCATCGGGCGCGTCAGGCGCGTCCAGCTCCACCCATAAGGGATTCAAGGTTTCCATCTGCGCCTGCCAGTCCGCTCGCGGGCCGCGCCAGCCGCACGCGGTGCACAGCACCTCGACCATGCGGCCGTGCAGATCGAGCACGGCGCGGCTGCCCGCGGCCTGATGCAGGCCGTCCACATTCTGCGTGACCAGGAGCGCGACGGCGCCGTCGCGCTCCATGGCGGCCAGCGCGCGATGCGCCGCGTTGGGCCGCGCATGGCCGAAGCGCCGCCAGCCCACCATGCCGCGCGCCCAATAGCGCGCCCGCGCCGGTTCGCCGCCCATGAAGGTCTGGAAATCGATGGGCGGCTTGCGCTTCCAATCGCCGGCCCCGTCCCGGTAATCGGGCAGGCCCGAGTCCGTGCTGCAACCGGCGCCGGTCAGTACGAACAGCCGGCGGCCGGCCAGGAAATCGCGCAAATCCGCCGGCAAAGCCAAAAAATTAGCCATAACGCCCTACATTCTCGACCGCAGCGTTGATATATCAAATGCCGCTCATAATAATTGGCATAGCCCCTAGTTGGCTCAATCCGTTTGGCCCAACCCGCTGACACCGCAGCCTGGCATCGCCAGCCGGCGCCGCCACGACCACGAGGATTTCGGACATGCCGGGAACCGCCACCACGCGCATCCACCAAGCGCTCCAGCAGGAAATCGCCGCCTCCGCGCTTGCGCCGGGCACCGCGCTGGACGAAGCCGCCCTGGCCAAGCGCTTCCGGGTCTCCCGCACGCCGGTGCGCGAGGCCTTGCTGCAATTGTCCATCCAGGGGTTCGTGCGCGTCGTGCCCCGCGCCGGCATTTTCGTCGCCACGCTCGAATCGCACGAGCTGGCCGAGATGCTCGAGACGCTCGCCTATCTCGAGGGCCTGTGCACCGGCCTGGCCTGCCAGCGCATGAGCGCGACCCGGCGCCAGCGGCTCGCCGCCCTGCACCGCCGCGCGACCCGCGTCCAAGCCACGCACGACGCGCAAAGCTATCTCACGCTGAACGAGCGCTTCCACGAGCAGCTCTATCAAGCTTGCGGCAATCCTTTCCTGGTGCAGCAAATCCAGCTGATACGGCTGCGCACGCAACCCTATCGGGTCCGGCATTTTGCGCAGCAGGAGCGCATGCGGCAGTCCCTGCAGGAACACGGCGACATCGTCGAGGCCATCCTGGACGCCGACGAGCAAACCGCCACCGAGGTCGCCACGCATCACATTCTCGAAGGCAGCCGCACGCTCGCTCACCTGATCCATCTGCATCCCGAAAAGCTCTGGGCCCCGCTGCCCGCCATCAAGCGCGTCAACGCCGGCCCGCCTTGCGCCCGGCCCGCATTGAACTGGGTCTTCGCCAGCGCGCCGCCGCCCGCGGCGGCGCGCTGAATCGAACCCCTGCGCCACCCTATACAACCACAAGATCGCAGCAAGAGGAGACACTGATATGCTTCGTCGCTTTTTATCCCTGGCCCTGTTGACCCTGGGCATGCTATGCGCCACCGCGAGCGCCGAAGAGCCGCCTTTGCGGCTGGTCGTGGGCTTTGCCGCGGGCGGCGGCGTGGACATTCTCGCCCGGCTGCTGGCCAAGCAACTGAGCGGTCCGCTGGGGCGGGCCGTGATCGTCGAAAACCGCCCCGGCGCGGGCGGCACCATCGCGGCCGATTACGTATCGCGCGCCGAACACGACGGCAACACGCTGCTGTTCGGCGACACCTCGCTGATGATCGCGCCCTTCATCTACCCGCACCTGAACTACGACTGGCACAAGCTCACGCCCGTCGGCATGGTGGGCGAAGCCGTGCTGACCGTATCCGTGCCCGGCGACAGCCCCTTCCACACCTTGCCGGACCTGTTGCAGGCGGCCAAGCAGGCGCCCAACCGCTATTCCTACGCGTCCGTGGGCGTGGGTTCCATACACCACCTGGCCGGCGAACTGCTCAAGCGCGAAGCCCACGTCAGCCTGGTGCACGTGCCCTACCGGGGCGCCGCCCCCGCCACGCAGGACCTCGTCTCCGGGCAGATTCCCGTGGCCATCGCCAGCCTGCCTTCGGTGCTGCCCCAACTGCAGGCGGGCCATGTGCGCATACTGGCCGTCATGACGGCCAAGCGCTTTCCCACCGTGCCCAATATCCCGACGGTCGCCGAGACCCTGCCCGGCTTCGAAGCCACGCCCGCGCTCTTCCTGCTGGCCCCGCCCGGCACGCCGGCCAAGGCCCTGAAGACCCTGGAAACCGTGCTGCCCGCCGCGCTGGACAATGCCGATCTGCAGCACCAATACCTCGAACAGGGTTCGCGAGTGCGCTATATGCCGGCCGCAAAACTGGCCGACTGGATGAAGGGCCAGCAAACCCATTGGGGCGATCTCATCCGCGATGCCCACCTCACCTTCAACAACCCTTGAACCCTTCGTTGATCGCCCCTCTATGACCGACAGCAAAGCACCGCGCATCGGCCTCATCGTGCCGCCCGCGACAGGCGAGGTGCCCTTCGAAGGCCCCGCTCTCTACGGTTCGCGCATCGCCTTCCACGCCCGCGGCCTGGGCCTGGGATCCGTCACGCCGGCCGGCTACGACGAAGTCATCGAATCCGTCGTCGGCCATGCCCGCATACTGGCCGAACAAGACATGCGCGCCATCTCGCTGATGGGCACCTCGCTGAGCTTTTATCGCGGCGCCGGGTTCACCCAGGAACTGCGTGAACGCATGCGCGAGGCCACCGGGCTGCCCTGCACGACCATGAGCCACGCCGTGATCAACGGCCTGGCCGCCACCGGCGTGCGCCGCGTGGCCGTGGCCACGTCCTACATCGACGACGTCAACGAACGGCTGGCCGCCTATCTGCGCGAAGAAGGCCTGGAGGTCACCGCCGTGGAAGGCCTGGGGATCAGCGGCGTGCAAGCCATGAGCGAAGTGAAATCCGGCACCCTGGTGGACCTGTGCCTGCGCGTGCACGCCGCCGCGCCGGACAGCGAGGGCATCCTGCTCTCGTGCGGCGGCCTGCGCACGCTGGACGTGACGCTGGAAGTCGAGCGCCGGCTGGGCGTGCCCCTCATATCGAGCTCGCCGGCCGGCTTCTGGGATGTGGTCCGTCTCAGCGGCCTGGACGCGCGCTCGCCCGGGCACGGGCGGCTGCTGCACGTGCAATGAATCGGGGCGGCATCCGCCGCCCCCATGCGAGTCTCAACCGCCCGAGTCTGAACCGCCGTCCAGCCCGCAGCCCGGCAGGTCGCTCACCAGGCTGGCCTGCGTGACGTTGCTGCCCGGCGCCACGTCGCGCGTCAGCCAGACATTGCCGCCGATGGTCGAGCCCTTGCCGATGACGACCCGGCCCAGGATGGTGGCGCCGGCATAGATCACCACATCGTCTTCGATGATGGGATGCCGCGGCAGGCCCTTCTTCAATTCGCCGTTCTGGCCCGGCGGGAAGCGCTTGGCGCCCAGCGTCACCATCTGATAAAGGCGCACGCGGTCGCCGATGATGGCGGTCTCGCCGATCACCACGCCCGTGCCGTGGTCGATGAAGAAGCTCTTGCCTATGGTTGCGCCCGGATGGATGTCGATGCCGGTCTCGGCATGCGCGATCTCGGCCACGATGCGCGCCAGCATGGGCGCGCCCAGCCGGTACAGCGCGTTGGCCAGGCGGTGATGGATCATCGCCGTCACGCCCGGATAGCACAGCAGCACCTCGTCGACGCTGCGCGCGGCCGGGTCGCCCTGGTAGGCCGCCGTCACGTCCAGGTCGAGCGCGCGCCGCAGCGCGGGCAGCTCGGCGCCGAACTGCCGCACGATCTGCACAGCATGCGCCATGGTCTCGTCGTACGAGCGCGGCTCCCGGCGGCCCAGGTGGCGCAGCTCCAGATAGGTCTGGCGCAGCAGGGAATCCAGCGCCTCGCCGATGGTGTGGCCGACGTAGAAATCCTCGCTTTCCTCGCGCAGCTCGATGGGACCGAGCCGCATGGGAAACAGCGCTCCGCGCAGTTGCGCGACGATCTGGCGCAGGCTGTCCTGCGAAGGAAACTCGCGGCCCGCCGAGGTCTCGCGCAGACGGCCATGCGGTCCGCGCCAATCGACTCGCGCCGAGCGCAGGCCCGAAACGATGCCATCCAGATTCCAGTTGGGGCCCCAAGACGGGCTGCTCATAGGTATTTCTCCTGCATTTCAACGGGTCCAATGTAACCGCACCGGCCGCGGCGCCCCGGGGCAGCGCGACAAGGCATCAGGGTTTTGGCGGCATACGCGCAGGCGGCATGCGCGCAGGCGGCGGCCGGGCCCGTTTTGCTACCATGAATCCGTCGCCCCACGCTTTCCTGTCCGTGCTTTTCCGCCCGACATGACGCCTCCCCGCTCGCACTTCATCGACCGCCTGTTCGAGGGCCTGATCGACCCCTTCCGGCCGGCGCAAGACGCCATGCCGCCCAACGGGCTGATCCGCTTCTATGCCCACTATCTGCGCCAGGTCAGGGGCCCCCTGCTCTTTCTCCTGGCCATCGGCCTCCTGTCCGCCTTGGTGGACGTGGCGCTGTTCGATTTTCTCGGGCGCATCGTGGATTGGGCCGGCGCGATCTCCAAGGGCGCGCCCGGCAACGGCTTCTTCGAAGCCCACGCCCCCGTGCTGTGGCTGATGGCTTTCGTCACGCTGATCCTGCGTCCGCTGCTCACCGGCCTGCACGACCTCCTGGTGCACCAGACGCTCACGCCCGGCTTCGCCACGCTGGTGCGCTGGCAGAACCACCGCTACGTGCTCAAGCAGGGCCTGGCTTTCTTTCTCAACGACTTTGCCGGCGGCATCGCCAACCGCATTCTCCAGACGGGCGTCGCGCTGCGCGATTCGGCCGTCTCGGCGCTGGACGCCATCTGGCACGTGCTGATCTATTCGGTCAGCTCGCTGGTGCTGTTCGCCCAGGCCGACTGGCGCCTGACCCTGCCGCTCATCGTCTGGATCGTGGGCTACATCGCCACGCTGGTCTATTTCGTGCCGCGCGTGAAGCACCGCGCCGCCGTCGCCTCGAGTTCGCGCGGCAAGCTCATGGGCCGCATCGTCGACGGCTACGGCAACATCGGCACGCTCAAGCTCTTCGCGCACAACCAGTTCGAAGAGCAATACGTGCGCGAGGCCATGGCCGAGCAGACCGAGCAGGCGCAATATGCCGCGCGCATGATCACCGGCATGGGCTTCGTCATCGCGATGCTCAACGGCATCCTGATCGCCGGCACGCCCGGCCTGGCGCTGTGGCTGTGGTCCAGCGGCAACATGTCTGCCGGCATGATCGCGCTGGCCACCGGCCTGGCCATACGCATCAACAATATGTCGGGCTGGATCATGTGGGTGGTCAACGGCATCTTCGAGAACCTGGGCGTCGTGCAGGACGGCATCCACATCATCTCGCGCCCGCGCATCGTGGCCGACGCCCCCGATGCGCAGGACCTGCGAGTGACGCAAGGCGGCATACGCTTCGAGGACGTGTCCTTTCACTACGGCAGGCCGTCGGGCGTCATCGACCGCCTGACCCTGAACATCGCGCCCGGCGAGAAGATAGGCCTGATCGGCCCTTCGGGCGCGGGCAAATCCACGCTCGTCAACATCCTGCTGCGCCTGTACGACCTGGACGGCGGACGCATTCTCATCGACGGCCAGGACGTCTCGCAAGTGCGCCAGGAAAGCCTGCGCTCGCAGATCGGCGTGGTCACGCAGGACACGTCGCTGCTGCACCGGTCGATACGCGACAACATGCGCTACGGCAGGCCCGCGGCCGGCGACGAGGAAATCTGGCAGGCCTTGCGCCAGGCCCAAGCGGAGGGCTTCGTCTCGAACCTGGTCGACCTGCAGGGCCGCGCCGGCCTGGACACGCACGTGGGCGAACGCGGCGTGAAGCTCTCCGGCGGCCAGCGCCAGCGCGTCGCCATCGCCCGCGTGCTGCTCAAGAACGCGCCCATCCTGGTCCTGGACGAAGCGACCTCGGCGCTGGACTCCGATGCCGAAGCCGCCATTCAGGAGAATCTGGAAACCCTGATGCGCGGCAAGACGGTGATCGCCATCGCGCACCGCCTATCGACCATCGCGCGCCTGGATCGCCTGGTGGTGATGGACAAGGGCCTCATCGTCGAGACCGGCACGCACGACGAACTGGTCGCCAGAAACGGCCTGTATGCGCGGCTGTGGCGGCACCAGTCGGGCGGATTGATACACGACCCGAACGCGCCGCCGCCACGGGACGCCTGACAAAACGCCTGATAAGGCGCCTGATCTTGCCTTCAGCCTGCCCGGCTTTCGGCCAGCGTCTTGCGCAATACCTCGCCCAGCTCTCCCGGCGAGAACTTCGGGATATAGGCCGAGGCGCCGGCGTTTTTCACGTGCGCTTCGTTGGCCGTGCCCGTCAGCGAGGAATGAATGACGACGGGGATGTCCCGCAGCTGCGCATCGCCCCGGATCCGGCGGGTCAGCATGAAGCCGTCCATCTCCGGCATCTCGAGATCGGTCAGCACCAGGGCGATCTGGTCGCGCACGCGTCTGCCCTGCTTCTGCGCATTGCCCGACATTTCCTGCAGCACGTTCCAGGCTTCCTGGCCGGTCTTGGTCATGATGTAGTCCAGGCCGAGCGCCTGCAGCGACTCTTCGATCATCTTGCGCGCAAAGCCCGAATCGTCCGCCGCGAGAATCTTGGAGCCGGGAGGGATCTTCACCACCGTGCCCAGTTCGTCGGGATTGACGTCCGGGTGCTGCGAAGGAAACACGTCGCGCAGCACCTGCTCGACGTCGACCACCTGGGCGAGCCGCGAATCGGCCATATTGCCGTCGATGCGCGCCAGGCTCGTCACGGAGCTGCCGCCTATGGCCAGCTCGGCCGACAGCACCTGGTTCCACTCTAGCCGCACGATGTCGTCGACTTCCTCGACCGCGAAGGCCTGCACCGTGCGCGCGAACTCCGTGACCAGCAGCAGGTTCAGCCCCCGGGTCGGGTCGCAGCCCATCACTTTCGACAGATTGATGACAGGCATGACCTGCCCGCGGATATCGACGGCCCCCAGCACGAACTCCGAGGAGCCCGCTATCGGCGTGACCGGCGGTATCTGCATGATCTCGCGGATCTTGAAGATATTGATGCCGTAAAGCTCGTGCTGGTCGCCTCCGCCCGGGGCGGCCCCGAGCCGGAACAGCAGAAGCTCGAACCTGTTCGTACTGGTCAGGTTGGCGCGTTCGTCGACCAAGCGGCTGTTCGTGTCCATCTATTGTCCCGTTCGATAGTCTTGAATTTTATTAACGGTCCAGGATAAACGACTCTTTAGCCGTCTGCCGGCATGTCTATGGAATTCCCTAGGGCCCGTCCCCCTCGTCCGCGGCCAGGATCAGATCGGCTGCCTTCTCGCCGACCATGACGGCGGCGGCGTTGGTATTGCCCGACACCAAAGACGGAAAGATCGAGGCGTCGGCCACGCGCAGGTTTCTCATGCCGTGCACCCGCAGGCGATGGTCCACCACGCAGGTATCCGGATCGGGGCCCATGCGGCACGTGGCGCACGGATGAAAAACGCTCCAGGCGTTCTCCCGGATATCCCGCATCAGTTCTTCGTCGGTCCGGCATTGCATGCCCGGCCGCAATTCGTCCTCGATGACCGCCGCCAGCGCGGGCATGCGCGCCAGTTCGCGGATGAAGCGCACGCCCTGCAAGAGTTCGTCCATGTCCTCTTTGCCGGACAGGTAGTTCGGCTGGATCTCGGGCGCCTCGAACGGATCGGCCGAGCGCACGCGCACATAGCCCCGCGAAGCCGGGCGGCAGTTGGAAACCCCGAGCAGAAAGGCCGAAAACGGGTCGGGGTTCATCAAGGGGCGTGTGCCGGGCGCCGCCCGGGTATAGCTGACCGGAGAGAAATACAGCTGCATATTGGGCTGCGCCAGGCCCGGCGCGGTCTTGAAGAAACCGCCGGCCTGGTTGACGCTCAGGCCCAAGGGGCCGCGCCTGAGCGCAAGGTAGCGAATGCCTGCGGCCAGCTTGCCCCACCACGGATGCAGTTCGTCGTTCAGGGTTTTCTTGCGGCTGCGGAACAGATAGTCCACGCCGACATGGTCCTGCAGGTTCATGCCTACCGCGGGGCTCTCGCGCACGACGACTATGCCCGCCGCCTGCAAGACCTGGCCGGGCCCGATGCCCGAGAGCTGCAGCAATTGCGGCGAGTTGATGGCGCCGCCGCAGAGTACGACTTCCTTGTTCGCCATCGCCCGCAGCCGCCGGCCGCCGTGCTCGTATTCCACGCCGATCGCGCGCCCCGCCTCGCACAGCACCCGGGTGGCATGGGCGTGCGTGCGCACCCGCAGATTCGGCCGGCGCATGGCGGGGTGCAGATAGGCCCTGGCCGTCGACATGCGCAAGCCGTCCTTGACCGTCAGCTGGTACAGGCCGACGCCTTCCTGCCGCGCGCCGTTGAAATCGGGGTTGCGGTCCAATCCGGCCTGCCGCCCCGCCTCGATGAAGTCCTGGCAGATCGGATGCAGATCCCGCGAGACGTCCGCCACGTGCAGCGGCCCGCAGTCGCCGTGATAAGGCCCCGCGCCCAGCGTATTGGTTTCCGAGCGGATGAAATACGGCAGGACGTCCTTGTAGCCCCAGCCCGGATTGCCGGCCCGCTCCCAGGCGTCGTAGTCCAGGGCGTTGCCGCGTATGTAGACCATGGCGTTGATGGCGCTGGAGCCGCCCAGCACCTTGCCGCGGGGCCAGTAGCTGGGATGCCCGTTCAGCCCCTGCACGGGCTGCGTCGTGTAGCGCCAATTGACGGCCTGCTGGTAGTACGTCTTGCCGTAGCCTATGGGCACTTGGATCCAGAAACGCCTGTCGCTGCCCCCGGCCTCGAGCAGCAGGACGCGATGGCGGCCGTCCGCGCTCAGGCGGTTCGCCAGGACGCAGCCCGCCGAGCCCGCTCCGACGATGACGTAGTCGTAATCAGCCATGCCCGATCATATGCGCAGCGTCACGTTCTTGACGCGGCAGTAATTGCGCAAGGCCTCCAGGCCCTTCTCGCGGCCGAAGCCCGACAGCTTGTTGCCGCCGAACGGGGTGTAGATCCCTCCGGCGAAATATTGATTGACGCTGATCTGCCCGGCGTCGATGTCCCGCGCAAGACTCAAGGCCTTCTGGATGTCGCGCGTGTAGACGCAGGCCACCAGGCCATAGTCGCAGTCGTTGGCGACGGCCAGCGCCTCCTCCGCGCCCTCGACCACTTGCACGGCCAGGACCGGCCCGAAAATTTCCTCGACCGCGGCGGGGTCCCCGGCCGGCACCTCGTCCAGGACGGTCGGCCTGAAGAACCAGCCCGCGCCGCTGTCGGGATCGACCGCGCGTTCGCCCCCCGCAGCCACGCGGATGCCGCGCGCCCTCGCGCCGTCGACCATCCCGGCGATCCGGTCCAGCTGCCGCAGGGAATTGATCGCGCCGACGTTGGGGTTCTTCAAGCCATGGCCCAGGGTCAGCGCCTGTGTCTTGGCGATGAATTTTTCCAGGAAGGCCTCGTGCGCGCGCCGCTCGATCACCAGCCGCGATCCCGCGGAACAGACTTGGCCGGCATTCAGATAGATGGCCTCGAGCATGTCCTGCACGGCATGGTCCAGGTCGCAATCGGCCAGCACCACCGCCGGAGATTTTCCGCCCAGCTCCAGCGTGACGCTGGCGACGTGGTCGGCGGCATTGCGCATGACCTGCTTGCCCGTGGCGACCGACCCTGTGAAAGTGACGTGGCGCACATCGGCATGGCGGCTGAGCGGGTCGCCCACGGCCTGCCCCGTGCCCGTGACCACATTGCACACCCCCGCGGGCAAGCCCGCCCGATGCAGCAGATCCGCCAGCATCAGGGCCGTGAGCGATGTGGTTTCGGCCGGCTTGACGATGGCCGTGCATCCCGCCGCCAAGGCCGGAGCCACGCCCCGCGCCATGGTGAACAGGGGAAAATTCCAGGGCACGATGTGCGCGGTCACGCCCACCGGCTCCAGCAGGTTGTAGGAAACGAACTTGCTGCCCAGCGGAATCGCATCGCCCTGCAGCTTGTCCGCCGCGCCGCCGTAGTAATCCAGCAGCCGGGCCGCGGTTTCGACATCGTCGCGCGACTCGGACAGCGGCTTGCCCGAATCGAGCGTCTCCACCACGGCCAGGCGGTGCGCGTGCGCGCGGACCATGGCCGCGCCCTGGCGCAGCACCCGGGCGCGCTCCGCGGGATCGGCGCGGCTCCAGACATTCTTGAACGCGCGCGCGGAAGATTCGGCGGCCATGTCGACGTCGACAGAGCCGCAAGCCGCGACCCGGGCAAACGGT
>Ga0055529_1000473_pt1 | contig 38342 bp, 27 predicted proteins | sample AraplaCol_mCL_r2_FD_55007 | JGI IMG/M metagenome (GOLD analysis project Ga0055529, IMG submission 55007) | Arabidopsis root microbial communities from North Carolina, USA - plate scrape CL_Col_mCL_r2 | ecosystem: Host-associated > Plants > Roots > Endosphere | place: USA: North Carolina...
GCCGTTCTGCTCGTCCGGGCCGCCGTTGCCGCCCCAGGTCTGCATGCCTTCGATGAAGTCGGTGGGCTGGGCGGGCAGGGGCAGCGGATTCCAGCGCATCTGGTTGGGCGTGACCGGGGCGCGGCCGAAGTCGCTCAGCCAGCCCGGCGCGACATCGCTCGCCTGGAAAGGCAGATGCTTGGCGCTTGGACGGATGCGGTAGGCCCACGAGCGGCGGTTCTCGGCGCGCGGCGCGGTGAAGGCCGTGCCCGAGATCTGCTCGGCGTACAGGCCGTAGGGGCAGATCTGCGGCGAGTTCTGGCCGGCGGGCAGGGCGCCGGGCAGGGCCTCGGTGGCCCAGTCGTTGCCGAAGCCCGATTGGTATTGCAGGGTGTCCATGATGTGTCCTCCGGCACGAGCCGCGTCGGTGCGTGAAAATTTGTTCTTTCGCTGCTTATTTTCGGCAATCGCCGGCCCTGCTGCTATGGGAATGGAAAAATACAGGGTATAAATTTCATGAATAATGGTGTATCCGGCGCCGACCCGCCATTCACGCAAAGCCCAACATGCCCGACCTGCGCCGCCTGGACCTGAACCTGCTGGTGGTCTTCCAGCACCTGCTCGAGCTGCGCAATATCTCGGCCGTGGCGCGCCGGCTCGACCTGAGCCAGCCGGCGGTGAGCAACGCCCTGCGCCGCCTGCGCGCCACCTTCGGCGACGACCTTTTCGTGCGGACCGGGCAGGGCATGCTGCCCACGCCGCAGGCCGAGCGCCTGGCCGGCCCGGTCGCCGAGGCGCTGGGTTTGCTGGACCGCCTGCTGGAGGCCGACGAGGCCTTCGACCCGGCAGGCAGCACGCGGCGCTTTTGCATCGCCATGAGCGACGTGGGCGAGATCCACTTCATGCCGGCGCTGATGGAAGCCTGCGCCCGGCACGCGCCGGGCGTGCGCATCGACTCGGTGCGCGGCGGGGCCGAGCTGCGGCGCGACATGGAAGCCGGCCGAGTCGATCTGGCCGTGGGGGCTTTCGATGATCTTGATGGCGACATCCTGCATCGCAGGCTGTTCCGGCAAGGCTATATGACCTTGTTCCGCAANGGGCACCCGCANGCGCGCGAGAACATGGGGATCAAGGCCTTCCGCGCCCAGCAGCACCTGGTCGTGTCGCANGCTGCGCCTTACGGGCAAATCAACCAGGCGCTGGNAGCGGCCGGCGTGTCGCTGCAGGCGCATCACAGCGTGCCGCATTTCACGGCTGTGCCCCATGTGCTGAGCGTCACCGATCTGCTGGCCACCGTGCCGGCCAGGCTGGCCGCCCAGACCGCCTCGCGCTTCGGCCTGGAGACGATGACCCCGCCTTTGCGCATGCCCGGGCTGCAGACCAATCTGTACTGGCAGCGGCGCTTTCACCGGGATGCGGGCAACCAGTGGCTGCGCAGCTTGATAGTGGAACTGTTCGCGGACGGGTGAAAGTCACCGGGGCGCGTCAGATCCCGGCTTCGTCCACGTTGTAGGTGAACAGCCATTCGTAGCGTTCGCGCACGCGGGCCTCGCTCCATTCGCGGCTTACGTAATCCGCCGCGCCTTCGGCATGGGCGAGCGCCGGATTGTGGAAGCGCCTGGCGTTTTCGGCCGAGCCGCGCACGACGCGACTGGTCCGGTCGATGCGGGCCGCCTCGTAGCGCAGCAGCGCCTGCGGCGGATCGGCGACTTCATCGAGCGCGCGCGCCAGCAAGTAGCCGTCCTCGATGGCCATGGCCGCGCCCGAGGCCAGCATGGGCAGCGTGGGATGGCATGCATCGCCCAGCAGCGTGACGCGGCCGCTGGTCCATCGCGGCAGCGGCTCGCGCAGCATCAGGGCCCACTTGAACGGCTCGTCCAGGGCCTGGATCAGCGTCCGGACGTCGGCGTGCCAATCCTTGAAGTCGTTCAGGCACTCGGCGACGGTGCCGCGCTCCGTCCAGGATTCCACTTGCCAGTCGTCGCGCTCCAGTATGCCGACGAAATTGACCAGCTCGCCGCGGCGCAGCGGGTAGTGGATGACGTGGGCGCCAGGGCCGACCCAGTTGATTGCGTACGGTTCGCGCAAATGCGGGGGGAGCCTGTCGGCGGGAATGACGCCGCGCCANGCCACCGNGCCCGAGAACGCCGGGCGGTCGGCGCCGAACAGGCTGCTGCGCACGCGCGAATGCACGCCATCCGCGCCGATCAGCAGATCGGCGCGATGCGTCGACCCGTCGGCCATGCGGGCCGCGACGCGGCCGGCGTCCTGCTCGACCGTCTCCAGGCGGGCGCCCAGCACGATGGCCTGAGGGTCCGAGGCCAGCACGGCTTCGGCCAGTATGCGATGCAGGTCGGCGCGGTAGATCGTGTGGTAGGGGTAGCCATAGCGCTGCTCCGACTGCGCGCCCAGGTCGAACAGCGGCCAGGTCTGTCCGCTGCTCCACAGGCGGATGCGCTTGCCGGCGGTCTGCGCGGCCACGGCGCCGATGGCATTGCCCAGGCCCAGGCGGTAGAGGGCGCGATTGGCGTTGGCGCTGAGCTGGATGCCGGCGCCGATCTCGCGCAGTTCGCTGGCCTGTTCGAGCACGCGCACGCGATAGCCGCGCCGTTGCAGCGCCAGCGCTGCGGTGAGGCCGCCCAGGCCGGCGCCGGCGATGAGCAGGAAGGGTTTGTCTGGATGAGGCATGACGTGACGGTTTTGCTGAATCGGGAAAAAATCAGTCCGGCTTGATGCCGGCCTGGCGCACGATGCGGGTCCACTTGTCCAGGTCGTCGTGGATGGACTGCNCGAAGGCCTGCGACGAACCGCCGACCGGTTCCAGGCCGAGTGATTCCATTTGCTTTCTCACACCCGGATCGCGGGCGCCGGCGGCCAGCGCATCGGCCAGCTTCTGCACCACGTCTGCGGGCGTGCCGGCAGGCGCCAGCAGGCCGAACCAGGAATAGGATTCAAAGGGCTTGCCGATGGCCTCGGCAACCGTGGGCACGTCGGGCAGGCGGCTGTAGCGGGTCGCGCCCGTCACGGCATAGGCCCGCAGCTTGCCGGCCGCGATCTGAGGGTAGAGCAGGGTCACCGTGTCGAACAGCAGGTCGACCTGCCCGCCCAGCAGATCGCTTAGCGCAGGGGCGCCTCCGCGGTAGGGGATGTGCAGAAGGTTGGCGCCGGTGGTGGATTTCAGCAGTTCGGCGGTCAGATGATCGATGGAGCCCGTGCCTGCCGAGGCGATGGTCAGCTGTTTTGCGTGGCTCGCCTGCAGCAGCTCGGGCAGCGTCTTGGGGCCCAGGCCGGGGCGGCCGGCCAGGATCAGCGGCCCTCGCACGGCCATGCCGACAGGTGTGAACGACTTGATGGGGTCGTACTGCAGATTGGTGTAGAGCGCCGGGGCGACCACGATGCTGCTGGTGCTGCCCCAGAGCAGGGTATAGCCGTCGGGCGCCTGCCGGGCGGCATAGGCGGTACCCACCGTGCCGCCTGCCCCGGCGCGGTTCTCGACGATCACGGCCTGGCCGAGTTTTTCCGACATGACCTTGCCGAACAGGCGGGCGCTGCTGTCGGTCGGTCCGCCGGGCGGAAAAGGCACGACCAGTGTGATCGGCTTGGCCGCAGGAAAGCCTGCGGCCAAGGCGGGGGCGGCGATGCCGAGCAGGGCGCCGGCAAGAATCAGGCCGGCAAGGCCGCGTATCCATGCCATGGGTCTGGCGTGCGTCATATCTGTCTCCTGTGGCCCTGGTGCGAGGGGATGTCGTGGATTTTTCGAAGAGGCACCGAATGGCGAAAACATTTCAGCAAATGCCGAAAAATAAGTAAAAGCATAATGTTTGATAGATTTATAAATATTTATTGTTAATGAAAGGCACATCGAAGCCGGTTTCCCGGCGGGGGCATGACCGATGAACTTCTCGTTTCGCCAGTTGAAGGCTTTCCTGGCGGTGGCGCGCTACGGCAGCTTCACCAAGGCTGCCGAGCAATTGCACATCACCCAGGCCGGGCTCAGCGCCATGATTCGCGAGCTCGAAGAGCAGGCGGCTTGCCGCCTGTTCGATCGCACCACGCGCGCCGTCAGCCTGACGACGGCCGGCCAGCGGCTGCTGCCGGTGGCCGAGCGCAGCGTGCACGATCTGTCGCAGACAATAGGCGAGCTGGGAGCGTATGAGGCGGCCTCGGCTGATCGCCTGAAAGTCGGCGTCACGCCGCTGATGGCTTCGTATGTCGTCCCCGAGGTGCTGCGGCGTTTGCGCAGGCTGGCCCCCGGCGCGCGAGTCGAGATCTTCGATGTGGATCGCGTGTTGATCCAGCAAGGCGTGGAGAGCGGCGAACTGGATGCCGGCTTCGGGGCATTCTTCTCGCGCGTGTCGGGAATCCGGCGCAGCGCGATCTTTCCCGCGACGCTGATGCTGGCGGTGCCGGACGGCGAGAACAAGGATGGCCGGCCGGTGCGTTGGCGGGATGTGGATCCGGATTCGCTGATCGTGCTACCGCCGGACAACGCCGTCCAGAAAATGGTCGACAAGCATCTGGGCCTGCCGTCCGGCGCGTCCGGCTTGCCGCAGACGGTGACGCACCTGGAGACCGCGCTGGCGCTGGTCGGAGCCAGGTTGGGGCACGCCGTCGTGCCGTCGTTCGGCTCGGTGGCAGGCAGGCGCTGGCGGGTGCGCCTGCTGCCCATCGAGCCGGTCGTCGCCCTGGACTACTACTTCATTACCCGCAGCGGCCGGCCTGATCCGCCTCTGGTGGCTCAATTCGCGCGGGAGTTCCGGTCCGTGGTGCAAGCCTTGTCGGCCAGGCGCTGAAGCTTCAGCGCTTTTGGCAGCACGGGCAGAAATACGTGGCGCGCTGCCCCTGCACCAGCCTGCGTATGGGCGTGCCGCACACCTTGCAGGGTTGCCCCGCGCGTTCGTACACGGCGGCATGTATCGCGAAATAGGCCCCGGGCTCGCCGCTGGCGCCCACGTAGTCGCGCAGCGTGCTGCCGCCCGATTCCAGGGCGTCCGAGAGCGTGGCGCGGATGGCCTGGGCCAGGCGCTCGCAGCGGGGCTGCGATATTTTGCCGGCCGGCGTGCGCGGGTCGATGCCGGCGCGGAACAGGCTTTCCGAGCAATAGATGTTGCCCACGCCCACCACCGCCGACCCGGCCAGCAGGGCCTGCTTGACGGCCATGCTGCGCTTCTGGAAGTGNCGGTGCAGCCAGCGGCCGTCGAAGCGCGGATCGAAAGGCTCGATGCCCAGCTTGGCCAGCAAGGGGTGGTTTTCGATCGGCCCGTTTTCGTTGGGGTGCCAGAGCACCGCGCCGAAGCGGCGCGGGTCGTGCAGGCGCAGGGTGGCGTGGTCGAATATCCATTCGACGTGGTCGTGCTTGCGCAAAGGGGGAGGGGCCCCCACGCTGCGCACGACGCGCAAAGAACCCGACATGCCCAGATGGACGATCTGGATCCCGTGTTCGAAACGCAACAGCAGGTATTTGCCGCGGCGGTTGCATTCGATTACGGTGCGGTTCGCCAAAAGGGCGGGCATTTCGGCCGGAATGGGCCAGCGCATGCGCGCTTCGTGCACCACCAGGCGGCGCAACGGCGTGCCCGTAATGACGGTATCGATTCCGCGGCGCGTGGTTTCGACTTCGGGCAATTCCGGCATGAGCCAGTGTAAGATGATCCGTTGCTAACTTGGCAATTGTGCCACTGCCGTCCAAACCCCGATAGGCTGCTACGTTGTCGTACTCTTTTTTCAAAGTCGGAACTGCCGCGTTGGCGCTCATTCTGGCTGGCATGCAGCCCTTGTCGGCCTACGCTCAACCGGCGCCAAACCCGGCACGACCTCCAGCGCCGACTCCGGCCCCGGCTAAAACCCCTGCCCCCGCAACACCNCCCATCGCCGGCCGCAGCATCCAGCTGCGCGAAGGCAAGCTCCCCTTGGTGCCGTTGACGGGNGACATCTTCTATCGCGTAGTGGCTTCCGAGATCGCCGCGCAGCGCGGCATGTTCGGCCCGGCNGCCAACACGCTGATGCCGCTGGCCCGCGAAACCGGCGATCCGCGCCTGGCGCATCGCGCGCTCGAATTCCAGCTGGCCGGCGGCAACCTGGCCGGCGCGCTCGATGCCGCGCATCTGTGGGCCCAGCTCGCTCCGTACGACAGCAACGCCGGCGCGGCCGAACTGGCCCTGTCCGCCGCCAACGGCCAAACCCGCGGCATGGCAGCCGCCCTGCGCAAGCGCATCGAAGAAGCCGCGGACAAGCCCACGGCCATCAATCAGGCCATGGGCGTGGTCAGCCGGCTCAACGATCGCCGCCTGGCCCTGCGCATCATGGATGAAGCCCTGAGCGATCCGGCCGTGCGCAAGCTGCCGGCCGCTTCGCTGGCCCTGTCCGACGCCGCGCATGCGGCCGGCAACGACGCCCGCGCCGTGAGCGAGGCCCGCACGGCCCTGGCCGCCGATCCCAAGTCCGAACAGGCCGCGCTGCGCGCGCTGCAATACGGCATCGCCGTCGATCCCGTCGAGGCGCAGCGGCAGGCGCGCGACTTCCTCGTCCGCAACCCCAATGCGCGCCGCCTGCACCTGGTGCTGGTGGGGCAGATGGTCAAGGACGGCAANTACGACGACGCCCTGGCCGAGCTCGACGCCATGTCGCGCCGCACGCCCGAGGATTTCGACCTGCTCTACATGCAGGCGCAGGTGGCTTACCGCGCCGGCCGCCTGGATCCGGCGCGCGCCTTGCTCGGCCAATACCTCGACGTGCAGGAGCAGCGCCAGCGCAGCACGGCGCCGGGCGCCACCATGGCTTCCGCGTCGGCTTCGGACGCGCACGTGCTGTTGGCACGCATCGACGAAGACCAGGGCCGCATCGACGACGCCATCGCGGAGCTGGGCCGCATCCAGGACCCGGCCATGCGCTACGACGCGCAACTGCGCCAGGCGGTGCTGATCGCGCGGCAGGGGCACACCGACAAGGCCTTGGCCCTGCTGGACAATACCGCGCCGCAGGACGACGACGAGCGCGTGCAGGGCTACCTGACCCGCAGCCAGATCCAGCGCGACGCCAACCGCATGGACGCGGCCGTCGCCACGCTGAAGACGGCCGACCGCGCCTTTCCCGATACGCCCGAGATCAAGTACGAGCTGGCCATGCTCGACGAGCGCCTGGGCCGCATCAACGAAGTCGAGCATCTGCTGCGGCAGGTCATCGCCCTCAATCCGGACAACGCGCAGGCCTACAACGCGCTGGGCTACACGCTGGCCGACCACAACAAGCGGCTGCCCGAGGCGCTGGATCTCATCACGCAGGCGCTGAACATCGCGCCCAACGATCCCTTCATTCTCGACAGCATGGGCTGGGTGCGGTTCCGCATGGGCCAGCTCGACCGCGCGGCCGAGTACCTGCGCCGCGCTTACGCGCAGCGCCCCGAAGCCGACATCTGCGCACATTACGCCGAGGTGCTCTGGAACAAGGGCGACCATGAGCGCGCCACCGCGCTGCTGCGCGAGGGCTACAAGAAAGATCCCAAGAACCCCACGGTGGTCGACACGCTCAAGCGCCTGGGAGTGAAACCTTGAAGCACGGCGGCGCCGGCATGATCCGTGCGGCCGCGCGCGGCCTGGCCCGTGCCGCGGCGGCGGCGGCCGTGGTCGCGCTGGCCGCCTGCGCCTCGCCGCCCCGGCCCACGATCGCGCCCGACATGTCGCCCGATGCTTTCTCGCGCGTCGGGCGCTTCGCCATCACCGTGACGCACGACGACGGCAAGACCGAGGCCGTGCAGGGCGGTTTTGCCTGGCGCGACGACGGCCGGCGCTACCAGCTCGACCTCACCAATCCGCTCGGCTCCACCGAGGCGCGCGTCGAAGGCCGGCCCGGCTCGGCGCTGCTCCTGCGCGCCGACGGCAGCCGGCTGCAGGCGCAAGACCCCGACGCTTTGGTGGAAGACGCGCTGGGCAGCCCGGTGCCGGTCGGCGGCCTGCGCGATTGGCTGCGCGGCCGCCTGATGGCCAACCAGGCCGACGACCTCAAGCGCGACAGCCAGGGCCGGCCCGAGTCGTTCGGCCAGGACGGCTGGCAGGCGCGCCTGTCGCGCTACGACGAGCAGGGGCCGCGGCTGCTCGTGCTGCGGCGCGAAGAGGCGCGGCGCGCCATCTCGGTGCGCCTGGTGGTGGACACGCCCGATCCGTCCTGACGGAGTCGCCATGACTTGCGCCACGCTTTACGACGTCCCGGCGCCGGCCAAGCTCAATCTCTTTCTGCATGTGGTCGGGCGCCGCGCCGACGGCTATCACCTGCTGCAGACGGCGTTTCGCTTCATCGACCTGGCCGATACCCTGGACTTCGAGCGCCGCCCTGATGGCGCGATCGAGCGCGCCTACGACCTGCCCGGCGTGGCGCCGGACGACGACCTGGTCGTGCGCGCGGCGCGCGCCCTGCAGCAGGCCAGCGGCACAAGCCACGGCGCGCGCATCGGGCTGGTCAAGCGCATTCCGCAAGGCGGCGGCCTGGGCGGCGGCTCCAGCGACGCCGCCACCACGCTGATCGCGCTCAACCGTCTCTGGAACACCGGCCTGTCGCGGCGCGAGCTGATGGCGCTGGCCTTGCCGCTGGGCGCGGACGTGCCCGTGTTCGTCTTCGGCCAGCCCGCGTTTGCCCAGGGGGTAGGCGAGGAGTTGGCCGCGGTGGCGCTGCCCGAGGCGGGCTACCTGGTGGCGCAGCCCGACGCCAGCGTGCCCACTGCCGCCATTTTCGGTGCCCCGGATTTGACACGTGATACCAAATCCGTCAAAATAGCGGACTTTCTTGCTTACCCCAAAGCCGGGTTCGGCAAAAACGACCTGGAGCCAGTGGCCTTTGCCCGCTACCCTGAAATTCTCAGGTGCAGCGAGTGGCTGAAAGCCCAACTTCAGGCGCCTGTGCGCATGTCCGGCTCGGGTGCTTGTCTTTTTGTCGAGTTCGCCACGCAGGCCCAGGCGCTTTTGGCTCAGCAAGAAATAACCGCTACAATGCGCGTCGCTGCGAATAGTACAACCCGTGCAACCTGTACAACCCGCAGCACAGCGCCGGAATTTCGGTTGATCCAGGCTTGCGCCGGTTTGGCTGAACATCCGTTGTGGCACTGGATTGCAAGTTAGTTGGGGAGTCGCCAAGCTGGTTAAGGCACCGGATTTTGATTCCGGCATGCGAAGGTTCGAATCCTTCCTCCCCAGCCCACCAGAACTAAAAAGAAGCTGTTGAACACGAGACAGGGTTCAGCAGCTTTTTTTGTCGTCAGCACACACGTGGCACAGCACCATGGCAAACGATAGCTTCATGATCTTCACCGGCACGGCCAACCCGCGTTTGGCCGTCGACGTGGTCAACCATCTGGACATGTCCCTGGGCAAGATGACCGTGGGGCGGTTCTCGGATGGCGAAGTCATGGCCGAGATCAACGAGAACGTCCGCGGTCGCGACGTCTTCGTGCTGCAGCCCACCTGCGCGCCCACCAACGACAACCTGATGGAAATCATGGTGATGGCCGATGCCCTGCGCCGCGCCTCGGCCGGCCGCATCACCGCCGCCATTCCGTATTTCGGCTACGCCCGCCAGGACCGCCGCCCGCGTTCGGCCCGCGTCGCCATCTCGGCCAAGGTCGTGGCCAACATGCTGCAGGTCGCCGGCGTCGACCGCGTCCTCACCATGGACCTGCACGCCGACCAGATCCAGGGCTTTTTCGACATTCCGGTCGACAACATCTATGCCGCCCCGATTCTGCTGGGCGACATCTGGCGCCGGGATTTCTCGAACCTGGTGGTGGTCTCGCCCGACATCGGCGGCGTGGTTCGCGCCCGCGCGCTGGCCAAGCAGCTCGAAGCCGACCTGGCCATCATCGACAAGCGCCGCCCGCGCGCCAACGTGTCGGAAGTCATGAACATCATCGGCGAGGTCGACGGTCGCACCTGCCTGATCATGGACGACATGGTCGACACGGCCGGCACGCTGGTCAAGGCTGCCCAGGCGCTCAAAGAGCGCGGAGCCGGCGCGGTGTACGCATATTGCACGCACCCCGTGCTGTCGGGCCCGGCCATCGAGCGCATCGAGGCTTCCGACCTGGACGAGCTGGTGGTGACCGACACCATTCCGCTGTCGGAAACGGCCACCGCCTGCGGCAAGATCCGCCAGCTGTCGTGCGCCTCGCTGCTGGGCGAAACGATTCTGCGCATATCCAACGCGGAATCGGTCAGCTCGCTGTTCTCCGACTGAAGTATTGAAGAATCTGTCCTCCGCTGGTCGCGGCGGGGGGCGATAAAACCGGGCGCATGTCGCGCCCGGACGACCTGGGCAGTGCAAGCCGCATCGCGCTGCCATATTTGCTAGTTTGGAGTTTTTCATGAAATTTTCTGCCACTGCGCGTAGCGTCCAGGGTTCGAGTGCGAGCCGCCGCCTGCGCCGCGCGGGTCGCGTTCCTGCCATTGTGTATGGCGGTACGGCTGCCCCGCTGAACATCGAACTCGATCACAACGAGATCTACCATGCCCTGCGCAAGGAATCCTTCCACGCGTCGATCCTGACGATGGAAGTTGCCGGCGGCCAGAACGAGCAAGTGCTGTTGCGCTCGGTTCAATGGCACCCGTACAAGCAGCAAGTGCTGCACGTCGACTTCCAGCGCGTCGACGCCAACCAGGCCCTGCACACCAAGGTGCCCCTGCACTTCGTCAACGGCGACACCTCGCCCGCGGTCAAGCTGTCCGGCGCCCTGATCTCGCACGTGATGAACGAAGTCGACATCGTCTGCCTGCCCTCCAACCTGCCCCAGTTCATCGAAGTGAACCTCGGTGACATGCTGGTTGGCGGTTCGGTGCATGCCTCCGACCTCAAGCTGCCGATCGGCGTGACCCTGAACCTGCACGGCAACAACCCTGTCGTGGCCACCGCCATGGTCAAGGGCGGCGCCGCCGCTGCTGAAGAAGAGACCCCCGCCGCCGGCGAGCAGCCCGCTGCCTAAGCCGACCAGGGCATAGCCCTTCGCGACGAACCCCGCGCGTGCGCTTTGCATTCGCGGGGTTTTTTTAAGCGTCATCACCATGAGCGAACCCATCCGTTTGATCGTGGGCCTGGGCAACCCGGGGCCCGAATACGAAACCACGCGGCACAACGCCGGCTTCTGGCTGGCCGATCATTACGCCGACGATCTGCGGGCCTCGTTCAATTTCGAGAAGTCTTTCTTCGGCATGGTGGCCAAGGCCAGGCGGGGCGCGGATAACGTGCTGCTGCTCAAGCCGGCCACGTACATGAACCGCTCGGGCCAGGCCGTGGGAGCGATGGCGCGCTTCTACAAGCTCGAACCCTCGCAGGTGCTCGTGCTGCATGACGAGCTCGACCTGCTGCCGGGCCAGGCCAAGATGAAGCAGGGCGGCGGGCACGCCGGCCACAATGGCTTGCGGGACATCCAGTCCGCGCTGGGCAGCCCGGATTTCTGGCGCATCCGCATCGGCATCGGGCACCCGCGCACGCTGGGCCTGGCGCAGCAAGTGGCCGACTTCGTGCTGCATTCGCCGCGCCGCGAAGAGCTTACCGGCATCGAGAGCGTGATCGACCGCTGCCGCGCCGTGCTGCCGGCCTTGCTCGACGGCGAGCTGACGCAGGCCACCCGCCAGTTGCACGGCGGCAATCCCGCTTGAATCGGCATCGAGCGCCATGATCCAAACCCTGTCCGCGCCGCCCACCTTCCGACAGGATCTGGCCGATTTCTGGCGCTTCCTGCGGCATCCCGACCTGCACCGCTCGCCGGGCCGCCGGGCAGGCGGCAGCCTCATGAGCGACTGGCGGCCGGGCGTGTCTTTCGGCCGCCTGCTGGCCTGGGCCGCGGTGCTGTGGTTCATCAACGCGGTGCTGTTCGGCCCTTTGTCCTTGATGGTGGCGCAGCAGCTGGGCGCGGAGCATCGGCTGGATGCGGAGCACGTGCCGGTGCTGATCGCCGTGCTCTGGGCGCCGATGGTCGAAGAACTGCTGTTTCGCTACGGCATGCGCAGGCCCGCGCAGGCGTGGTGGATGGTGCCGCTGGCGATCGTGCTGGTGATGCACCCGCTCAGCGTCCCGGGCTGGATCCTGCTGGCGGTGGTGTTGCTGGCGGCATGCCGGCCCCTGCGCCGCGGCCGCATCTCACGCGGCCATTGGGCCAGCGCCTGGCGCCGCGAATACGTGCGCGTGTACGGCGTGGTCTATCACCTGGTGGCGCTGGCGTTCGCGGCCGTGCACCTGCACAACTTCTCCTTCGACAAGACCACGTTCTGGCTTCTGCCTTTTCTGGTGCTGCCGCAATGGGTCACCGGGCTGGTGCTGGGCTGGATGCGCACGCGCCGCGGCATCGGCGCTTCGATGGCCTTGCATGCCCTGTTCAACGCAGGGCCGGTGATGCTCATCCTGCTGACGCTGCATTTCTTTCCAGGCAGCGCGTAAGCAAAGCCTGGCGCAGCTGCTCCACGGGGCCGCCCCAGTCGCCCACCGTCGTCTGGCGGAACAGCCGCAGGGTGCCGGGATACCAGGGCGAGGTCTCGCCATCGAGCATCCAGCGCCAGTCGGTGCCTTCGATGGGGATCAGCGCCCAGCACGGCACGCCCAGCGCGCCGGCCAGGTGAACCGCGGCGGTGTCCACGCTGATCAGCAGATCCAGCTGCGCGATGACCGCGGCGCTGTCGGCGAAATCGGCGATGTCCGAGCCCAGGTGCAAGAGCGGCTGCTCGTGCGCGAGCAAACGCGCCTCTTCTTCGCCCTGGCCCTTCTGCAGGCTGACGAAGCCCGCGCCCGGCACCTGCCATAGCGGCGCCAGCGCGCGCAAGCTGGACAAGGATCGGTTGCCGTCGTTCAAGTGCTGGGCATTGCCTTTCCATGCCAGGCCGACCTTCATGCCGGGCAGGCCGTCCAGCCGTTGACGCCACTGCGCCATGCGGGCGGGAGCGGGCTGCAGATAGACCGCGGGAGGAATGTCGTCGAACGTTGCCGTGCCCAGAAGATGCGGCAGGCTCATGATCAGAGTCCAGTAGTCGTATCCGATCAGCGCCTGCGCATCTTGCATCGTGGCGGACTTGCCCGTGCCGACGACCTTGTCGACTTGCGGCAAGCCTTCGAACAGAGGCTTGAGCGGATGCTGGCACACCAGGATGATGCGGCTCGCGCCCAGCGCCTTGAGGCGCGACAGATACCGCGCGAACTGGATCATGTCGCCGAAACCCTGCTCCTGCCAGATCACCAGCGACCTGCCCTGCAGCGATTCGCCCTGCCACTGGGGGTAGTTGAGCGTGGTGGGCATGGGCCAGCGGGTAAAGGTCTGCCGATTCGGGTCGTAGCGCGATTCGTACAGAGGCCAGGCTTGGGCCAGCCTGCCTTGCCGCAGCAGGGCGAAGGCCAGGCCGAAGCGGATGTCGGGAGATTGCGGGCGCAGCGCAAAGGCCCGGAGCAGGGCGTCTTCGGATTCGGGCAGGCGATTGAGGTTGTCGAGCACCACGCCCAGATTGCTCCAGGTGTCCCAGTCGCCCGGATTCAAGGCCAGCACGCGGCGATAGACGGATTCGGCTTGCGCGAATTTGTTCTGGCGATGCAGGACCGCGCCCAGCTGTTCCAGCAAGGACGCGTTGCCCGGGTCGAGCGCGACGGCTTTGCGGTAGTGCGATTCGCCTTGCGGCAACTGGTTTTGCAGAATCAGCACGGACGCGAGGCAGGCATGGGCCAGGGCCGACCCCGGCTGCAGCGCCAGCACCTGCCGGCAGCTTTCCTCGGCATCGGGCAGCCGGCCGAGCGTGACCATCAGGGCGCCCAGGTTCTGGTGCGCTTCGGCGTACCCGGGTCGATGTCGAATCGCTTGCCGGTAGGCCGATTCCGCTTCGATATGGTGGCCCATGTCGTCCAGCAGCATGCCCAGGTCGTGATGGATTTCGGGCAGGTCGGGCCGCAGCGCCAGTGCGCGCCGGTAGGCCGCCGCGGCGTCGTTCAGGCGGCCTTGTTCCCGATGCAGCTCGGCCAGCCTGAGCCAGGTGGGGACATGCGCGTCGTTGCAGCTCAGGGCCTGCAGGTAGGCCTGCAGGGCTTGCTGCGTCTGGTGCCCTTGCTGCAGCGCATGGCCCAGGTGGTAATGCGCATCGGCCAGGCGGGGCTGCAACGCCAGCGCCTGGCGCAGAATCAGAATGGCGTCTTGCGCGCGGCCTTGCGCGATGAGGCGGGCGCCGTTCCGGGCCAGCTGGTCTGCCTGCTCGCGCAGATCGATGTGGGCGGGAAAGGGCATGCCGGGAGCCTGCAAGCCGCTCAGTCGCGCCGGAATTCGCGCACGCCGGGCATGTCCCTGAACTTGCCGCAGAGGGTGTCGAAATCGTCGATGGAGGTGCGCGACAAGGAGATCTGCACGTCGTCGAGCTCCGGATTGTCTTCGGACTGCTGCATGATGAACTGCTTGACCCGCACGCTGCTGGTGCCGAGCGCGCGATGCACGCTTTCGAGGGAAATGCTGCCCCGATCGGCCAGGATGCGCAGGCTGCGCTGCTGCTTGACGGAGATGAAGCGGCGCTCGATGGGTTTGATGCCGGCCAGGATGACGAGGATGATGACGGTTGCGCTGACGGCGGCGATGTACATGCCGCCGCCCGTGGCCAGGCCGACGCCCGCGACGGACCAGAGGCTGGCCGCCGTCGTCAGCCCTCGCACGACTTCGCCGCGCAGCAGGATGGAGCCTGCGCCCAGGAAGCCGATGCCCGAAACCACCTGGGCCGCCACGCGCGACGGATCCAGCGACACGTCTTTCTGCCCGAGTATGTCCGCGAAGCCGAAGATCGACACCAGCATGATGAGCGATGCGCCGACGCACACCAGCATGTGCGTGCGCAGGCCGGCGGCCCAGTTCAGGCGCTCGCGTTCGAAGCCGATGACACTGCCCAGCAGGGCGGCCAGGACGAGGCGCAAGACGAGTTCGAAATGGCTGATCGTCAGCATGAAAAGTGTTTCCTCGGATTTTTGAGCTGCATCATCCGATTATCGTTCAGCTTTCCAGCCAGCGCAGCACGCCTTGCGCCGTGGCCCGGCCGCTGGCGATGCAGCCGGTCAGCAGATAGCCGCCGGTGGGCGCTTCCCAGTCCAGCATCTCGCCGGCGCAGAAGACGCCGGGCAATTGCCTCAGCATGAAATGCTCGTCGAGCGCTTCGAAGCGCACGCCGCCTGCGGTGCTGATGGCTTCGTCGATCGGCCGCGTGGCCTTGAGCACGAGCGGCAGCGCCTTGATGGCATGGGCCAGCGCTTGAACGTCCTGCATGGCGTCCTTGCTCAGCGCTTCGCGCAGCAGCGCGGCCTTGACGCCGGCGATGCCGACGCGGCTTTGCAGGTGCGAAGACAAGGAGCGCGCGCCGCGCGGATGCGCCACGTCGGCCAGCACGCGTTCAGGAGAGCGGTCCGGCAACAGGTCCAGCGTCAGCGTGGCCTGGCCGTCGCGTTCGATCCGGCTGCGCAGGGCGGTCGACAGGGCATAGATCAGGCTGCCCTCCACGCCATGCTCGCTGGCGACGAATTCGCCGCGGCGTTGCAGGGTCGTGCCGTCAGCGGCCGCGCAACGGGCTTGCACGTTCTTGATCGGCGCGCCCGCGAACTTGCCGCGAAAGAAATCGGACCAATCGATTTCGAACCCGCAGTTGGCAGGCTTGAGCGGCGCGACGTCCACGCCGCGCTCGGCCAGCACGGAAACCCACGCGCCATCCGAACCCAGCCTGGCCCAGCTGCCGCCTCCCAGCGCCAGGATGACGGTGCGCGGTTCGCATGTCGCTTCGCCGTCGGGCGTGGCAAAGCGCAGCCGTCCGGCGTCGTCCCAGCCTGTCCAGCGATGGCGGGCATGCGTTGCGACGCCGTTCGCGCGCAGGCGATGCACCCAGGCGCGCAGCAGCGGCGCGGCTTTCATCTCGCGCGGAAACACGCGGCCCGACGTGCCGACGAAAGTCTCGACGCCCAGGCCTTGCGCCCAGTCGCACAGGGCTTGCGGGGGATAGCCGCGCACCAGCGGCGCGAGCTCGGCCTGGCGCGCGCCGTAGCGGGCCAGGAAGCGGTCGAGCGGTTCGCTGTGCGTAAGGTTGAGCCCGCCGCGGCCCGCCATGAGGAACTTGCGTCCCAGGGAAGGCATGGCGTCGAACAGGTCGACGCCCGCGCCGGCGGCGGCGAGAACTTCGGCGGCGGCCAGCCCTGCTGGACCGCCGCCGACGATGGCGATGCGGGAAGAGGAATGCGGCATGCGTCGCAGTGTAGAGCGTATTGCGACGCGGGCCGAGGCCATCTCTCAGGTTTGCATCAGTTGCCGCCGCGGTTCTTCTCGATCCAGTCCGCGAACTTGCCCGCGAAGGTCTTGAGGAAGTCGCGGGTGGCCTCGTTGTTCACCTTGCCGTCCTCGCCGATGAAATCGCCCGCCTTGGACAGGTACATCTCCGGCTGCTGCAGGACGGGCATGTCCAGGAACACCAGGGGCTGGCGCAGGTGGTGGTTGGCGCCGAAGGCGCCCAGAAGGCCCGGCGACACGCTGATGATGGCGGCCGGCTTGCCCTGCCACACGCTCTTGCCGTAGGGCCGCGAGCCCACGTCGATCGCGCGAGCCCACGTCGATCGCGTTCTTCAAGGGGGCCGGGATCGAGCGGTTGTATTCGGGGGTGACGAAGAGCACCGCGTCGGCCTTGGCGACNTCGCCGCGAAAGCGCGTCCAGGGNGCCGGGGCGTTCTCGTCCAGGTCCGGGTTGTATAGCGGCAGGTCGCCGATCTCGACGAGGCTCAGNTTCATNCGCGGGGCAGCCAGTTCTTTGACGGCAAGGGCGACGGAACGGTTGAAGGAGCCTTTGCGCAGGCTGCCGACGACGACGGCGACGTTCAGGGACATGACGGATTCCTTTTCAAGGGGGAATAAACGCGGCGGATGACTGCTTTTCATCATAAAGGTCGGGCGCGCAATATGGGAACGTTCTCGTCTAGCCAAATCCAGACAGAGCGTTCCATCCATGCCCACATTTCCCGGCGCCGAGCCAGCGCAAGACACCCTTGAACAAGCTATGCGCCTGGGCGCGCAGGGCCGGTTCGAGCAGGCTGTCGCGGCCTACGAGCAAGCGCTGGCGCAAGACCCCACGCTCGTGGAAGCCTATATGGGCCTGGGCCTGATGCTGACGACCCTGGGCAAGCTGCCCGAGGCGATCCAGGCCTGCCAGGGCGCCCTGGCGCTGCGGCCCGAACTGCCCGAGCTGCACAACAACCTGGGCTCTCTGTTCAATTGCCTGAACCAGTCTGCGCAGGCCGAGGCGGCCCTGCGCCAGGCCATCGCCCTGCGGCCTCTTTATGTCGAGGCGCATTACGGACTGGGCATGACGCTCGTCGCCATGAACCGACTCGCGGAAGCCGAGACGGCTTTTCAGCTGGTGATCGTCCTGCAGCCCGACATGGCCGACGCGCATCGGCAGCTGGCTTCCGTGCTGGCCAGGCGCAACCTGCCGCGGCAGGCTGAGATCGCCTACCGGCAAGCCTTGAAGCTGCAGCCCGATCATGCCGAAAGCGTCAAGCGCCTGGGGGCCGTGCTGCACGGGCAACAGCGGTTGCGGGAGGCCGTCGAGGCTTATCGGCAGGCGCTGGCCGTGCAGCCCGACATGGCCGACGTGCTGCACAACCTGGGCACGGCCCTGGGCCAGCTGGGCCAGTTGCCCGAGGCCGAAGCCGCGCTGCGCCAATCCCTGGCCTTGCGCCCCGGCTATGCCGAGACCCAGTTCGGCCTGGGCATGATCCTGCTGGGAGCGGGCCGCCTGGCCGAAGGCTGGCCGTTCTACGAAGCCCGGCATCGCACCAAAAAGCGCCTGCAGCACTCCCTGCACCCCGGCCTGGGGCCGCAGTGCCCGCCATGGCAGGGCGAGCCGCTGGCGGGCAAGTCGGTGCTGGTCTGGCACGAGCAGGGCTTTGGCGACGTGATCCAGTTCGGACGCTATCTGTCCGTGCTCAAGGCCCTGGGCGCGGCGCGCATCACCCTGGCGTGCTTTCCCGAACTGCGGGCCCTGTGCGCGGGCATCCCCGGCATCGAGGCGGTCGACGTCAACGATGCCGTGGCCCTGATGCCCAGGCATGACTGCCAGACCTTCGTCATGGCCGTGCCGCGCTGGCTGAACACCTCGCTCGAGACCATTCCGCCCGCCGTCTATCTGCGGGCCGATGCGCAGCGCGCGCAAGTCTGGCGCGAGCGGCTGGCAGCGCTGCCCGGCAGAAAGATAGGCCTGGCCTGGCGCGGCAGCATCACCAACCTGAACGACAGCGGCCGTTCGTTGCCCACGCTGGCTGTCTTGGAACCGCTGTGGCGCGTGCCCGGCTTGAGCTTCGTCAGCCTGCAAAAAGGCTCGGGCGAGGACCAGGCCCGCAATCCGCCGGATGGGCAGCCCTTGCTGCACCTGGGATCGGAGATTCAAGACTTCGCCGATACCGCGGCCATCATCGAGCAGCTCGACCTGGTCATCAGCGTGGACACCGCCGTCGCGCACCTGGCCGGTTCGATGGGCAAGCCGTGCTGGGTGATGCTGCCCGCGCTGAACGTGGACTGGCGCTGGCTGCGCGAGCGCGAGGACAGCCCCTGGTATCCGGGAACCATGCGCTTGTTCCGGCAAACCGAGCCGGGAAATTGGGACGCGATTGTCATGGCGATGGCGCAGGCGCTGCGATAATCTGGTTTCCAATCCATTGGAGCCCCCATGCCCGAACTCTCGAACCTTATCGCCTTCGCCCTCATCTGCCTCGGCATGGTGCTGACGCCCGGGCCGAACATGATCTATCTCGTCTCCCGCTCCATCTGCCAGGGCCGGGTCGCCGGGTTGATCTCGCTGGGCGGCGTGGCGCTGGGTTTCGTCTTCTACATGCTGTGCGCCGCGTTCGGCATCACGGCCCTGGTCCTGGCCATTCCGTATGCCTACGACATGCTGCGCATCGGCGGCGGGCTCTATCTGCTCTATCTCGCCTGGCAGGCGGTCAAGCCGGGCGGGCGTTCGCCGTTCCACGTGCGCGATCTGCCGCAGGACAGCCCGCGCAAACTGTTCACGATGGGTTTCGTGACGAACCTGCTCAATCCCAAGATCGCGGTCATGTATCTGTCGCTGCTGCCGCAGTTCATCAGCCCCGCCGGCCACGGCAGCGTGCTGATGCAATCGCTGGTGCTGGGGTCGACGCAGATCTTCATCAGCTTGAGCGTCAATACGGTGATCGCCATGATGGCGGGGTCCATCGCCGTGTTCCTGGCCCGGCGCCCCTCCTGGCAGACCGCGCAGCGCTGGCTGATGGGCACGGTGCTTGCCGGCCTGGCCGTGCGCATGGCGCTCGAAAGCCGGCGTTGACGAGGGTTGCCGCGCTGCCGGTTTTTGCAAGCGTAGGGCGCGTCTCATGAACCGATCGATCTTCTACGCTTTGTCGGCCGCGGTGCTGTTCGGCGCCAGCACGCCGCTTGCCAAGGTGCTGACCGCAGGCGTGCCGCCCATCTTGCTGGCCGGCCTGCTTTATCTGGGCAGCGGCGTGGGCCTGACGATCATCCGCTTCGCGCGCGATCGCGGCTGGCAGTCGTCCGGCTTGAAAACGGCGGAATGGCCCTGGCTGCTGGGCGCCATCGGCTTCGGCGGCGTGCTCGGCCCCGTTGCCTTGATGGTTGGCCTGACCAGCACGACGGGGGCGGCGGCTTCGTTGCTGCTCAACCTCGAAGCCGTGCTGACGGCGCTGCTGGCCTGGATCGCCTTCAAGGAAAGCACCGACGGCCGCATCGTGCTCGGCATGGCGTCCATTGTCGCAGGCGGCATGCTGCTGTCGTGGCCGCACGGCCAGATCGGGCAGTCCAGTTGGCAGGGGCCGGCGGCCATCGCCGCGGCCTGCCTGTGCTGGGCCATCGACAACAACCTGACGCGCAAGGTGTCGGCGTCGGACGCGCTTTTCATCGCCGGCAGCAAAGGGCTGGTGGCCGGCGTGGTGAACGTTGCGCTGGCGTTTTTGTTGGGCGCGGCCTTGCCGTCCGCGTATGTGGCCTTGCCCGCGATGACGCTGGGCCTGTTCGGCTACGGCATCAGCCTGGTGATGTTCGTGCTGGCATTGCGAGGCCTGGGCTCGTCGCGCACGGGCGCGTATTTCTCGACGGCGCCTTTCGTCGGCGCGGCCATCGCGCTCCTGTTCCTGGGCGAGCAGACCTCATGGCAGTTCTGGTCGGCCGCCGCGCTGATGGCGTTCGGCGTCTGGCTGCATCTCACCGAGCGGCATGCGCACGAGCACACGCACGAAGCGCTGGAGCATAGCCATCGGCACGTGCACGACGCGCATCATCAGCACGAGCATGATGCCGATTGGGATGGCAGCGAGCCGCATACCCATATGCATCGCCACGAACCCNTCACGCACAGCCATCCGCATTATCCGGATATCCATCATCGGCATAGGCATTGATGCAGGCCGTGGTTGCCGTGGTTAATCGAGCCGGCGGCCGACGCCGCCTTTTGGGCGGGGCCTTGGGTATAAAGTGAAAGCAAATAAATAAAGGCTCTGCTGCCGCGCAAAGAGGCGTAAGCTGGCTTTAGAGTTCCACTGATTCGCAGGCGAGTTTCGGCCGTTTAACTCAAAGTCAAAGAAATCGCGGCCCGAGAAACAGCNATCCTGCCGAAATCGCATCATGCGGCGGATTATCGAAGGCAATGGAACCGGCCGGCCAGGCGCTGTATCGCCANAAAAAGGCANTTCAGCCAGGCTCTCAGCGCCGCAGCCCGATACGGGNCCTGCGGTCGAAATCTTGGAAATTGGAATCTTCATGCGCAACCAGCCCATGCCCGCTTATCGGGCTCGCTCTCCCACCATGCCGCCGACGCTGGGTGAACTGATGAAGGCGCCCAAAAAAGACTATATGTCCATTCGCCAGCTCGCGTTCTTCGAAAATCTCTTGAGTAAGACCAAGGCGGAATTTCTCGAATCCGCCCAGGCAATCCAGGTCGGGCTGCGGGACGACGAAGCCCATGCCGATCCCACCGACTGTGCTTGCATCGAAGAAGAGCACGCAATGGCGGCGCTGCTGTGCAGCCGCGAATTCGACCGGATGCGTGAAATCGACAGCGCGATTGATCGCATACACAACCGCTCGTATGGATGGTGTCGGGACAGCGGAGAACCCATAGGCCTGGGCCGCTTGATTGCCTGCCCGACCGCAGTGTTTTGCATCGAGGTGCAGGAGCTGCATGAGCACGGCCTAAACACAAACCGCACAAAGCAAAACTAGTTCATACAGGAGCAGAATCATGGACAGAAACGGAACCCCCCCGAAAAAACCGCAACTCCCCAAACCCGCCGAGGCATCGGTGCCGCCGCCGGCGGTGCGATTGACGGCGCATCGTGCCGGCAACACGGCGCCGACTGCGCCTCGGCACAATTCGGGCAGGAAACGCTGATGAGCGCATTGTGGCGTTGGCTGGCTCGACTATTAGGCATCAACAAGCAGCACCCCTTCGCTACTTCCGGCGAGCTTGTCGCGGACGGGCGTTCCCGGCCCCGGTCGAGCGCCGATGCCCTGGTATCGCCATGGCGCATTTACCGCATCTATGCCCACGTGCCGCATCTGTTGCTGCGCAACGAAAAGGGCAGGGTGATCGATATCGGCGTCGTGCAGGGCGAGGCCCCGGATTTGAGCTATCAGCTCAATATCGCAAACATCTCCGGCAAGGAGTTCAAGACGCTGGCGCTGCTTCTGGCCGACGTGTCCGGGCAGATGCGAAACACGCAGCTCGAGAGCGAATTCCTACGTCTGCCCGACAGCGACGCTTTCAAGGGCATGGATCCGGATGGGACCGAATACATCGATGTGTCGCTGGCGGTCGGCGATTGAGTTGATCGCATGCCGTTGGCATTCATGATGCCCGGCAGGGATTGCCCTATTCCTTGACCGGCGCCTTGGCGCGGTATTGCCCCTGGAAGCCGATCATCCAGCCGGGATATTCCGGCGGCAATTTGCTTGCTTCATCCAGCGCGTCAAGATCGCCGGCGTCGAGGCGGACCTTCGTCGAGGCGATGTTGTCTTCGAGTTGCGCCTGCGTTTTCGCGCCGATGATCACGGTGCTCACGGCTTGCTGGTGCAGCAGCCACGCCAGCGCGATCTGCGCCACCGACACGCCGTGCTTTTGCGCGATCGGGCGCATGGCTTGGATGCAGCGGAACGCGCGCGGCTTGTCGACGATGGGAAAGTCGAAATTGGCGCGGCGCGCGTCCTCCGGCGCCTTGCCGTCCTCGCTGTATTTGCCGCTCAGCAGGCCGCCCGCAAGCGGGCTCCACACCATCACGCCGAGCTTCTGGTCGCGCGCCAAGGGCAGCACCTCGCGCTCCAGGTCGCGGCCCGCGATCGTGTAATACGACTGCACGCTCTCGAAGCGCGCCCAGCCGCGCCTGTCTGAAATGGCCAGCCCTTTCATGATCTGCCATGCCGCCATGTTGCACAGGCCGATGTAGCGGACCTTGCCGCTGCGCACCAGATCGTTCAGGGTGGACAGCACGTCCTCCAGCGGCGTCAGCGGATCGAAGCCGTGCAGTTGGTACAGGTCGATGTGATCGAGTTGCAGCCGCTTCAGGCTCGCGTCGATCTGGTTCATCAGGTGATAGCGCGACTGGCCGACCGCATTGGGAATTTCGCTGTGCATTGGACCGGTTGCCTTGGTGGCAATGACGAATTCATCGCGCGGCAGGCCCAGCTTCTTGATGGCCTGTCCGGTCAGGGTCTCCGACTCGCCGAACGAATAGACGTTCGCCGTGTCGATGAAGTTGATGCCCGCATCGACTGCCGTCTTCAGCTGCGCCGATACGTCGTCGAGCTGCAGGCGACCCATGTTCGCCCAGTGGCCCTGGCCGCCGAAGGTCATCGTGCCGAAGCACAGTTCCGAAACGTAGAGCCCAGTCTGGCCGAGTAGGTTGTAGCGCATGAGATCTCCAGTGAGGTTGCGGGCGGGCCGGGCATCCAGGCCTGGAAAGCGGGCGGCGGTCTTGCCCCGGCCTCGTTTTTCCGGCGGCCTGGTCACTCGGTTAAAATCATGCCCTTCTTGGGTAACCGGCGGGCAGCGCGTAGCCTTGCCCGATTCCGTCATTTTCCCACGCNCGTCCATACGGCGCCCGTCCGAGCCTCCCCCCCTCCTGGTCGAAGCGCTCGACCACGCTGGCGTCGGACTCGATAGTGCATTGATAAATATAGGATTTCCATGGCTCTGCAATGCGGCATCGTCGGCCTGCCCAATGTCGGCAAATCGACTCTCTTCAACGCCCTCACCAAGGCCGGCATCGCGGCTGAGAACTATCCCTTCTGCACGATCGAGCCCAACGTCGGCGTGGTCGAAGTGCCCGATCCGCGCCTGGCCAAGCTGTCCGAGATCGTCGTGCCCGAGCGCATCGTGCCCGCGGTGGTCGAGTTCGTGGACATCGCGGGCCTGGTGGCCGGCGCGAGCCAGGGCGAAGGCCTGGGCAACCAGTTCCTCTCGCACATCCGCGAGACCGACGCCATCGTCAACGTGGTGCGCTGCTTCGAAGACACCAACGTGATCCACGTGTCCGGCAAGGTGGACCCCATTGCTGATATCGAAGTGATCTCCACCGAACTGGCGCTGGCCGATCTGCAGACCATCGAGAAGGCCATCCACCGCAACAACAAGACGGCGCGCTCCGGCGACAAGGAAGCGGCCAAGCTCGTGTCGCTGCTCGAGCGCTGCCAGAAGCACCTGGACGCCGGCCAGCCCATCCGCTCGCTGGGCCTGGATGCCGAGGAGCTGTTCTCGCTGAAGTCCTTCGGCTTCATCACGGCCAAGCCGGCGATGTTCGTGGCCAACGTCAGCGACGACGGCTTCCAGAACAATCCGCTGCTCGACCGCCTGACCGAATACGCCAACAAGCAGAACGCGCCCGTGGTGGCGATCTGCGCGGCCATCGAGGCCGAGATCGCTGAACTGGACGACGCCGACAAGGTCGCCTTCCTGGCCGACATGGGCATGAAGGAGCCCGGCCTGGATCGCCTGATCCGCGCGGGCTACGGCCTCCTGGGCCTGCAGACGTATTTCACCGCCGGCGTGAAGGAAGTGCGCGCCTGGACTGTCAAGGTGGGCGCCACCGCGCCGCAGGCCGCCGGCGTGATCCACACCGACTTCGAGCGCGGCTTCATCCGCGCCCAGACGATTTCCTACGACGACTTCATCACCTACAAGGGCGAGTCCGGCGCCAAGGAAGCGGGCAAGATGCGCGCCGAAGGCAAGGAATACGTGGTGCAGGATGGGGACGTGATGAACTTCTTGTTCAACGTCTGAGAATAGAAATAGGGTAATCTAACAATTAAATGGGGCATTTTTGACATAAATGCCCCATTTATAAGACCCGACTCATAGGGTGGATATGCTATCCGGTGTGGTGGCATCTTCCTCAACTAGACCTGCGAGCGGTTTGCATTGAGAACCCAGAAATTAGGGTAACTAGGTAGATTAAATAGGGTATTTATCGGGACAATACCCTATTTTAAAGCTACGATTACCCCATTTAGATAGTCTGGGTTTACATCTTTATGCACTCGCTTACCCCCGAGTATCTTGCAGCGCTTCGCTTCGACGGTACCCAGGCAGCCACATTGCGTTCATTGGGTGAGTACCAGGGCAAGCAACAGCTCTATGCTGCCCAGTCTCCTGAAGCCCTCAAGGGCTTGCGCCAGCTCGCGGCGATCGAATCTACAGAGTCGTCCAATCGCCTGGAAGGCGTTGTCGTCGCTCCTTCAAGGCTGAAGTCTCTCGTCATTCGCAACGCAGCGCCAAAAAGCCGCTCCGAACAGGAGATCGCCGGCTACCGCGACGCCTTGGCGTTGCTCCATGAATCCGCCGCACACATGCCCTTCAACGACGGTGTGATACTGCAATTGCACACCATGCTGTACCGCTATATGCCGCAGGCAGGCGGGCGTTGGAAGGCTACCAACAACGACATTATCGAGCGCCATCCTGATGGTACGTTGCGACTGCGCTTTCAGCCGATCGCAGCGCATCTGACGCCGATGGCTATGGCCGATCTCACTCGCCAATACGCTACCGCGCTGGATCAGCACTTGGCCGATCCGCTGGTGCTGATACCGCTGGCGATGCTCGACTTCCTCTGCATCCATCCTTTCCCGGACGGCAACGGCCGCATGTCTCGCTTGTTGACCTTGTTGTTGCTCTATCACTTCGATTACGTCGTGGGCCGCTATATCAGCCTGGAACGCATCTTCGAGGAAACCAAGGAAGGCTATTACGAGACGCTGGAAGCCAGCTCTCAGGGCTGGCATCAAGGGCAACATAACGTCAAGCCCTGGCTCGACTACTTCTGGGGCGCCTTGCTGCGGGCCTATCGCGAGTTCGAGGAGCGTGTTGGCACTATCGAGCGTGGCCGTGGCAGCAAAGGCGACCGAGTGCGGACGGAAGTCCTGGGGCGCAGTCAGCCGTTTTCGATCTCGGAAATCGAGGAAGCTTGTCCGGGCGTGAGCCGGGATATGGTGCGATTGGTGCTGCGAGCGATGAAATCGGAGAACTTGATCACGCCGACCGGCAAGGGGCGAGGGGCGAAATGGAAGCGCATTACAGCAGGCACCACCGGTAATACAGCGGTTCTGGCGATTGGCCACAAGATGGATCAGTGAGGATTCCCCATGGATAACGTTTTCCAATTCCGCAACCAGCTCATCGAACGATATGGCAGCTTTTCCCGCAGCTTCGTTCGCATCGCTGCGCCTGATATCCAAGCCGAGGTCGAACATCAATATGCGCAAGGCCGCTATTGGCCTGAGCCGCTGGTGCAGATCAATCCGAATTACCAACGTCAGGGCACGGTGCAGCAACTGGTGGCACGGGGGATCTTGCATGCTGCCTGCGCAGAGATCTTCCAGGTCGGGAAGTCTGAAGGCTCGCCAGAACCCCTGCATCTTTACAAGCACCAGATGGAAGCCTTGGCCAAAGGCCAGGAACGCCAAAGCTATGTGGTCACGACCGGAACGGGGTCGGGGAAGTCCCTGTCCTTTTTCATCCCGATCATCGACTGCATTCTCAAGGCCAAGCAATCCGATGGCAAAGCACGTACCAGGGCCATTGTCATCTATCCGATGAATGCTCTGGCCAACAGCCAGCTGGAAGAACTCGACAAATTTCTGCATGGCTATGCGCCAGAACTTCGTCCTTTCATCGTCAAGCGCTACACCGGCCAGGAAAGCAAGGCGGAACGCAGTGCCATCGCGGATGATCCGCCCGATATCCTGCTCACTAACTTCATGATGCTGGAGTACATCCTCACGCGCTTCGACGAAGTGGATCGGCGCGTGGTGGAACACTGCGAGGGACTTGAGTTCCTGGTGCTGGATGAGTTGCATACCTATCGTGGCCGTCAAGGGGCGGACGTTGCCTTGCTAGTGCGACGTCTGCGAGAACGCTTGAAAGCCGAGCAACTGGTCTGCATCGGCACGTCGGCCACCATGTCCAGCACAGGTAGCCAAGCCGACCGCAACCGCGTGGTGGCCGACGTAGCTAGCAAACTGTTTGGCACCCAGATCAGCGAGCATGACGTTATCGGCGAGACCTTGGAGCGCGTCACCAATCCGCTCAAGGATGTCAACGCCATCCGCATAGAGCTACCGGCGGCCATTACGCGAAAGCGGGATATTTGGGCTGACTTCGACGCTTTTCGCAATGATCCGTTATCCATCTGGGTGGAATTGAACCTGGGTATTGAACTACCTGCCGACGAGCCTCCCAGGCGGGCGAGGCCCATGATGTTGGAAGAGGCCAGCCGTCGTCTCGCCGAAGACGCGGGTTGCCAGCCTGAAGCCGCTCGCGCCGCCCTGCAGCGCTTTCTAGTGGCTGCCCATGATGTACGTACGCCCCAGGGCAGGCCGCCTTTCGCGTTCAAGCTGCACCAGTTCATCAGCGGTCCCGGCAAGGTACTCACCACACTGGAGGCGCGAGGTAAGCGCCATGTCACGCTCGATGCTCAGCGTTTCGCGCCGGGGCGACAGCAAGAGAATGTGCTGCTTTACCCCACGCACTTCTGCCGCGATTGCGGCCAGGAATACCTACCTGTCTGGCACGCACAGCAACCGATCAGCTTCAGCTCGCGTGAAATCGACGATATCGCGGCAGAAGACGACGCCAGCTATGGCTTCCTGTGTCCTCTGGTGCCCGGGCAGCAATACGGCGGCTTGCTAGAAGACCTCCCGGAAACCTGGATCGACCTCAGCCGTAGCGAACCCAAAATCAAGCCAGCCTACAAGAATGCCGTTCCCTATATGGTCACGGTCGATGCCAAAGGGAAAACGGGCTCGGGGGCGGAGTTCTGGTTCATCCCGGGAAAGTTCCGCTTCTGCCTGAACTGTGGCTCGACACACGAAGCCCACGGCAAAGATGCCAACCGCCTTTCCAGCCTGTCCGGCGAAGGCCGCTCCTCGGCCACCACCATGATTGCCCTGGCGGCCTTGCAGCAATTGTTCGCACTTTCCGAACCGGCGCCAGGCCAGCCTGATCCGCGCAAGTTGCTTGGGTTTACCGATAACCGCCAGGATGCTGCTCTGCAGGCGGGACATTTCAACGACTTCATTTTCCTACTGACGTTGCGTGCCGGCTTGATCGGCGCCCTCCAGGGCAACGGTGGCCAACTCGATGAAGAACACTTGGCCGAAAGCGTGTTCAAGGCCCTCAGTTTTCAAGGGGTCGATGAAGCGACCTTGGTGGAGTATCTGCGCACCCCCAAGCTCATGGGACTGGCCCGGCAAGAAGCGCAACGTACATTACGCTTCATCATCGCCTACCGGCTACTGCGTGATCTGCGGCGCGGTTGGCGCTTCAATAATCCGAATCTGGATCAGCTCGGTCTGTTGCAGATTCGGTACCGAGACCTGGATGCATTCTGCGCTGACGCCAGCATCTTTTCTGCAAACGGCACGTTGGCCAAATTGACGGCAGCCCAGCGGGCAGTTTTGTACGAATTGCTGTTCGACGCCTTACGCCGCCATCTGTGCCTGGAAAGTCGTTATCTTGACCCTGTTGAGCAGGACAAGGCACGCACCAGTGCCCACACCTACTTGACTGAACGCTGGGCCTTCGCTCCCGACGAGAAGCTCGATACTGGTCGCTATCTCATCCTTGGCAAGCGCCCGGAATACAAGGGCAAGCCGCGTACCGATCTGGTGACAGGTGGTCCACGCTCCCGCCTGCTGCGGCAAATAAAGATGGCCGTCTTCTGGCGCAACAGCGCTTGCGCCAGTGAGGTCGCGCAGTGGAAAGATGTCGAGTGGGCTAAGCTGATCGAAGCTCTGCTGGAGTCCGCCAAGGATTATGGCTATGTGCAGCGCCAGCCCATTGATGCCCAGCTCGTAGGCTGGCGCCTGAACGCGGCTGCCCTGGACTGGTGTCTGATTGCCGATCAGCCGCAAACTGATAGCAGTCGCATCAACCAGTATTTCCGCACCCTGTATCTTGGTATTGCCGATCTGCTGCGTCGGCCCTCGCACCCGCTGTTCGACTTCGAGGCCCAGGAACACACGGCCCAGGTGGATGCGCCACGTCGGCAACTGCTGGAGCAGCGTTTCCGCTACACCGAAAAAGACAGGCAGGATTGGGCGCAGAATCCGGCCCATGAAGCGCCGTTGGAGCGTCTGCCGGTGATGTTCTGCTCCCCCACGATGGAGCTGGGCGTGGATATCTCTGCGCTCAATACCGTGTATCTGCGCAATGTGCCGCCGACCCCCGCCAACTACGCCCAGCGCAGCGGTCGTGCGGGTCGTTCGGGTCAGCAGGCTCTGGTTATCACCTACTGCGCGGCACTCAGTCCGCATGACCAGTGGTTCTTCCACAATGCCGAGCAGATGGTGCATGGCGTAGTGCGCGCGCCGACCCTCGACCTGAGCAACCGCGATCTCATCGACAGTCATTTGCAAGCCGTATGGCTGGCCAGTACCCAAGTGCCGCTGGACGACAGCATTGCGCCTATGCTGGATCTCGACCAGCCCGGCAAGCCACTGAAACAGCCTTTGAACGAAGCGCTACGGGCACAGACCGTCCAGCAGCGGGCCTTGGCCAGTGCCGGGCGGGTCATTGACCAGCTCGCGGGCGAACTTGAGGACAGCGTCTGGTTCACTCCAGACTATATGCACCAGATCATCGACAGTGCGGCGCAGGCATTCTCTGGAGCGTTGGAGCGCTGGCGCGTGCTGTTCGATGCCACTCGCCAACAGATGGATATGGCCGATCGCATCGTCAAGAGCCATACGGCCTCGCACGTGGAGCGCCAAAATGCCCAGCGTCGCTACGGCGATGCCGCACGCCAGTACGCCGTGTTGCTCAAGTCCGGCAACGGCCAGAATAACGATTTCTACACCTATCGCTACTTGGCCAGCCAAGGCTTCCTTCCGGGCTATAACTTCCCGCGCCTGCCGCTAATGGCCTGGATTCCCGCCCGTGGCGGTCAGGCCGTCAACGGAAAAGATGACGAAGGCAGCATGGTCAGCCGACCACGCTTCCTGGCTCTGTCCGAATTTGGTCCCCGCAGCCTCATTTACCACCAGGGTCGCATGTACCGTGTGGTGCGCGCCAAGCTCAATGTAGGCAATAGCGACCACATTTCCGGCAACAGCCAGTTGGCCACCATTGCCTCGCTAGTGTGCAGCCAGTGCGGCTACGGCCATCTTGGCGAGCCTGGCGGCAAACAGCCGCTGGTTAACCGCTGCGAGAACTGCGACGCATTGCTCACCGAGCACGATTGGGTGCGCGAGCTCTACCGCATCGAAACCGTGGAGACCGTGGCCACCGAGCGCATTTCCATCAACGAGGAGGAGCGCCAGCGCCAGGGCTTCGAGCTACAAACTACCTACCGCTTCCTGCCCGGCCCCGATAGCCGTATCCAGCAGCAGAAGGCTACGATCCAACAAGGCGAGGACGTGCTGGGCGAACTCACCTACGCGCCCGCCGCGCAAATCTGGCGCATCAACCGTGGCTGGCGCAGACGCAAGGACAAGGAGCAACTGGGCTTTTACATCAACCCCATTACTGGCACCTGGAGTAAGCAGGATGCACCAGATGCGGAAGACGACAAGAATGGCGACGATGCTTTGCTGGAAAAGGTACCCAACCAGCGCATTGTTCCCTTTGTGGAAGATCATCGCAATCTGTTGATCTTCGCTCCTGTACATGCCTTGTCTCTGGAGGCAATGGCTACGTTGCAGGCCGCGCTCAAGCGCGGCATCGAAATGACCTTCCAGATCGAGGAATCCGAACTGGTGGTCGAGCCACTGCCAAAGTCCGACGAACGCCACGCCTTACTGTTCTACGAAGCAGCCGAAGGCGGTGCTGGTGTGCTCACCCGCCTGGCAAATAATCGCGACGACCTTGCACTCGTAGCTAGCAACGCCTTGCAACTGATTCACTATCGCGCACCGCAGAGCGGCATTTGGACGCTGGACGATCTGCCGTCGCTGGAGCAGAGCGATGCGCTTGGCAATCATCAGTGCGAAGCCGGCTGCTACCAGTGCCTGCTGTCCTACTTCAACCAGCCAGACCACGAACACATCAACCGCCGCAATGCGGATGCGCTCAAGCTGCTTGTCGCGCTGGCCAATGCCCAGGTACAGCCCGTGACGAGCAGCACTGTCACCGTTGCCTCGACGACCTCAGCTGACGAGCCACTTGATACTTGGTTGTCCGCGCTCCGCCAGGCAGGGGCTGTACAACCTGATGCGGTCAACGTGTCCGTCAACAATGGCGCAGCCAACGCCGCGGCCCAATACAAGGCATCGCGTGCTTTGGTGTTTCTGTTCGCTGTGGATGAGCAGACCACCACCGTATTGCAGGACAAAGGCTGGCAGGTGCTCGATTTTTCGGACGCTTCACGTTGGCCACAACAATTCGCCGCGCACGCCGATGTGTTCGGTTCTAAGGAATAAAGGCGCATGGCGATCCTCGAATACGACTTTCTGCCCGGCAACCTGGTGCGCGCGCGTGGCCGCGAATGGGTAGTGCAAAGCGACTCCCGCCGCGACTGGCTGCGCCTGCGTCCATTGAGCGGCGCCGATGACGAAAGCATCGCCCTGATCCCCGAACTGGAACTGCATCCCGTCGAACCTGCCACCTTCGCCTGGCCCGATCCCGCACGCGCCGGCAACCACGCCGCTGCGCTGTTGCTGCGCGATGCTTTGCGCCTGACCCTACGGGCCGGCGCCGGCCCGTTCCGCTCCTTTGGCAATATCGCCGTGGAGCCTCGCGGCTACCAGCTTGTGCCGCTGCTGATGGCGCTGCGCCTGTCCACTGTGCGCCTGCTGATCGGCGACGACGTAGGTATCGGCAAGACCATCGAAGCCGGCCTGATCGCACGCGAACTCATGGACCGTGGTGAAATCGCCCGCCTGGCCATCCTCTGTCCGCCGCACCTTGTCGAGCAATGGCAAAGTGAGTTGGAAACCCGCTTCAACCTTCAGGCCGTGGCATTGACTTCGGCTTCGGCCTCTCGCATCGAACGTGATCTTCCGCATGGCGTGCACCTGTTCGACCATCATCCCGTGGTGGTCGTCAGCCTGGACTACATCAAGAGCGAACGCCACCGCGAACAGTTTCTCGTCACCGCCCCCGAATGCATCATCGTTGACGAGGCCCACATCTGCGCCAGCAGTGGCGCGGGCAAGCAATTGCGCTTCGAGTTGCTGCAACGCCTTGCCCGTGACGCGCAGCGACACCTGATCCTGCTGACAGCGACCCCCCATTCCGGTGACGAAATCGCCTTCTACAACCTGCTGTCGCTGCTCGATCCACGCTTTGCCGCATTACAAGGCCGTATGACGGCCTCCGAGCCGCTGCGTCAGGAACTTGCTCGCCACTTCGTCCAGCGCCGTCGTAAGGATATCGTTGAATGGCAGGCCGAGACCCATGACGGACGAGGTTTTCCCCGCCGCATGAAAACCGAGCTCACCTACCAGCTCAGCGGCGAATGGGGCGCGTTCTTCGACGCCGTGCAGGATTACTGCCGCGAACTGGCTGAAACCGTTGAGCAGCAAGAACAGCAAGGCGGTGCCCGCCTCATCTGGTACGCCACCCTGGCATTGCTGCGCTGCGTGGCGTCGTCGCCCGCTGCCGCCGTCAAGGCGCTGACCACACGGCTGGAAGGCACTGTGCCAGACGAGGCGCTTCTCGGCGATGAGCGCCTGCACGATGGCGAGGCCGATGACCTCTCCGGCAGTGATCTGGAGCCGCCTGCCCAGGTGCAGGACGCCGCGCCGCGCCTGCAAGCCCTGATCGCCGACGCGCAACGTCTTTCCGGCAAGGCCGGTGATCCCAAGCTGGCCGCGCTCATCCGGCATATTGATCTCCTGGTGAAGGATGGCTACCACCCGGTGGTGTTCTGCCGCTACATCGCCACCGCCCATTACGTGGCCGAACATCTCAAGGCCTCCTTTTCCAAGGCCACCGTCGATGCCGTCACCGGCGAACTCACACCCGAAGAACGCCGCGAGCGTGTGGACGACCTGGAGGATGCCGAGCAACGCATCCTGGTCGCCACCGACTGCCTCTCCGAAGGCATCAACCTGCAACATCTGTTCACCGCTGTCGTCCACTACGACCTGGCCTGGAACCCCACCCGCCACGAACAGCGCGAAGGCCGCGTCGATCGTTTCGGTCAGCAGGCCGATGAAGTGCGCTGCACCATGCTCTACGGGCAAGATAACCCGGTGGATGGCTTCGTGCTCAACGTCATCCTCAAGAAGGGCGAGGCCATTCAGAAGGAGCTCGGCGTGCTCGTTCCCATGCCCGAGGACGAAGCCCGTATCAATCAGGCCCTGGTCAAGGCGGCATTGATGAAACGCAGCGACAGTCGTACCTCATCGCCGCAGGCCGCATTCGATTTCGGTGAGCCGGAGCAATTGCTCGCTCCACTACAAGCTCAATGGCGTGACGCGCTGGAAAAAGCCAAGGCCAACCGCACCGTGTTCGCCCAGCGCCGCATCCGGCCCGACGAAGTTCTACCCGAATGGCACAAACAGCAGCAGGCCCTGGGCACCCAGACTGACGTGCAGCGCTTCCTGCAAAGCGCCTGCATGCGCCTGGGCGCGCCGCTGGAGGCTGGTCGCAAGCAAGCCGCACGTTTCCTGCCGCAGCACTTGCCCGAAGCCCTACGCCAGCGCTTGGCCGATGAGGGCATCAACGCACCCCAGCACATCGATTTCAGCGAACTGCATCGCAGCCATCCGTTGGTTGGCTTATTGGCCCAGCACCTGCTGGAAGACGCACTCGGCGGCGAATGCCCGCTGGCCGCCCGTTGCGCTGCCACTCTTACCAATGACGTGGAGGTCGCCACCACCTTCTACCTTCTGCGCCTGCGCCACCAGCTCAGCTACGTGCGCCGCCGCGAACCCTTCCAGATGATGGCGGAGGAAGCCGTTGCCCTGGCTGTGCAGGGGCGCAATGCCCCCCAATGGCTGGCCGACGACGGCGTGAGTCGCCTGCTCGAATGCACGCCCAGTGGCAACCTGCCGCCAGAGGTGGCACAGCGCGAAATCCGCACCGCGCTCGACTTCCTCGCCGCGCACCCGCAGCAACTGCAAGCGGTGGCCCAACAGCGGGCTAATGCCCTGCTGGCCGACCACCAGCGCGTGCGCGAAGCCACCAATGACGTCGGCCAGTACAGCGTCAGCCCCTGCCTGCCGGTCGATGTGATGGGCGTGTACGTGCTGCTGCCTGACTCGCTATAAGCCTCGACCTGGAGAAGAACAACCGTGAAACGCATCCGCAAGGCCCAGGCTACGCTGAACCTGCCCACACTCAAGCTCGAAGGCGGGTTGTTCCTGCCCGATCAACTGGAAAAAACCACTCAGGGCCGCGCCAGCGCCCAGAGCGAGGCCGACTACGGCACCCCCAAGGGCGTCAAGCTCAAGGACGAATACAGCCGTGCTTTCCAGATCGCCTGCGCCCAATGGCAGCACTTCGCCGCGCAAATGGAACGCGCCGACGTCGATGTTGCGCAGCTCACCACCGCCTTCGTCCACGAACTGCTGCGCGACGCCTTCGGTTATGCCACTTTGCAAGCCGCATCAGCGCAGCAAGTGGATGAACTGCGCTACCCAGTCAGCCTCATGGCCGGTAGCTTGCCCGTGCTAGTGGCCCGGCACACATTGGGCCTTGACGAGGCCGATGCGCGCTTTACCGTGCAGGGCGGCGGCAACCGCAGGAAAGCCCCGTTCCAGGCCATGCAGGAATTGCTGAACGCCAGTGAACCGCTGCAATGGGGCATCGTCAGCAATGGCAAACAACTGCGCCTGCTGCGCGACGCTGCCAGCCTCACTCGCCCCAGTTTTCTCGAAGTCGATCTGGCCGACCTACTTGGCGGCCAGCGCTATGCCGAATTCGCCAATGTCTGGCGCTTGCTGCACGCCAGCCGCGCATCCCGCCCCAGCCAGGGCGCTACGGCGTGCATCTGGGAACAATGGCGCAGCGAAGGCCAGCAGGAAGGCACTCGCGTGCGCGATGGCCTGCGCAACGGCGTCGAGCAAGCCTTGCTGACCTTTGGCGCAGGCTTCCTGCAACACCCTGCCAACTATGCCCTGCGTGCCGCCCTGAACGACGGCACGCTCAGCAAGGATGAATATTTCCAACAACTGCTGCGCCTGATCTACCGGCTCATCTTCGTGTTCACCGTGGAAGAGCGCGGCGTGATGCACCCGCAGGACGACAGGGCTGAAGCACAGGCTGCTCGCCGCGCCTACACCGAAGGCTATGCCTTGTCCCGCCTGCGCGAGCTGTGCCTCAAGCGCCGTGCTCGTACTCGGCACGACGACCAATGGCAGGCCATCCGCATTGTCTTTCGCGGGCTGGCACAAGGCGAGCCGCGTCTGGCCTTGCCCGCATTGGGCGGCCTGTTCACCCCCGAGCAATGCCCCGACCTGGACGCCGCCAGCCTGGACAACGCCCACCTGCTCGCCGCCCTGCAACACCTGCGCTGGGCCAAACCGACCGGCGCGCAAAGCCTGGTGCCGGTGGACTACCGCAACATGGGCCCGGAGGAACTGGGCAGCGTGTACGAAAGCCTGCTGGAGCTGACGCCTACGATTAACCTGCCAGCGCGTAATTTTGGGTTCCTCGGCGTAACTGGCGAGGGAAGCGCTGCGGGCAACCAACGCAAAACCAGCGGTAGCTATTACACCCCAGACAATTTGGTTCAGGAGTTGATTCGCACGGCGCTCGATCCGCTGGTTGATCAACAACTGGCAAAGCACCCAGACGATCCGATTGAGGCCCTGCTATCCCTTAGCGTTGTTGATCCTTCCTGCGGCAGCGGTCACTTCTTATTGGCAGCTGCACGACGAATTGCTGAAAAGCTGGCCGTTCTTGAGTCTCCCGACGGTGCGATCACCCCGCAGGGCTACCGGCACGCCTTGCGTGAGGTTGTCGCCAACTGCGTTTACGGCGTCGACCGAAATCCTATGGCCATTGAACTGTGCAAAGTTGCATTGTGGCTGGAAAGCGTTGAACCAGGACGTCCGCTTGGCTTTCTTGATGCTCACGTGCGCTGTGGCGACGCACTGCTGGGAGTACATGATCTGTCCGTGCTGCGAGCCGGCATCCCCAACGAAGCTTTTGCGCCCCTGAAGGATGTGTTGGCCGACACGGGCGTTTCGGGGCAATCGGTGGACAACCGTGAGGCAGGTTCAGCACTGCGACTCCGAAATATCGGCGAGCGAGCACAACCTACATTGCCCCTGGCAGGCCTGAACCTTGGCATCCCAGACGAGTTGGATGCAGTGCTTGCCCGGCTGAGCCGCGACGACGATGGTCTGTCTGATGTTGAAGCGAAACGTCAACTCTACGAACATGCCCGCGCCGATGGCACTTTGACTTGGCGCCTGCTGCGAGCCTGCGATCTCTGGACGGCCGCCTTCTTCAGCGTGAAGCAACCGGTAGAGCGGCAGGGGCGCGAGCACACGCCCACGTCAGATACGGTTTGGCGCTTTTTGGGTGACCCAACCAGCCTCGCGTCACACGTGGCAGAGGAAACCGAGGCCTTACGCCAGCAATACCGATTCTTCCATTGGCCACTGGAGTTCCCGGAGATCTTCAAACGTGGCGGCTTTTCTCTGGTACTGGGTAACCCTCCGTGGGAGACCATGAGTCCCGACGCCAAGGAGTTTTTCGCCAAGCACGAACCCGTTATTGCCAGCATGGCGCCCTCGCAGCAGCAAGCTCGCATCGCCGAGTTGCTGACTACGCCCGTCATTTTTCACGAGTGGGAGAGGCATGCGCGCGAACTATATGCGGCCGTGCGTTTCATCAAAGACAGTGGCCGGTACCGGATGTTTGCTGCAGGCAACCTGGGCAAAGGAGATTTCAATGTTTATCGCCAGTTCGTTGAGCTGGCGCTGACGTTTGCCGCATCTGACGGGTTCGCCGCGCAGATCGTGCCTGAGAACTTCTACAACGGCGCAAATGCATCTGCTATTCGTGCTGCATTGTTCGGAGAATTCCGTCTCACAACGCTCTTTGGCTTTGAGAACACTCGCGGCGTGTGGTTCCCAGATATCGATACACGCATGAAATTTGCGCTTTACTGTGCGCAACGAGGTGGCGTAACTGCTGATTTTCCAGCGGCTTTTTCCATCAATTCAGAAGACCGTTTGCAAGTCGCTCGCGAACGACCACTTCACTTGCCGGTCGCCCTACTACGCGAGTTTTCGCCAGAAACAATTGCCGTTATGGAGTTCTCCAATCAGTTTGAGATTGACATCGCGCGCAAGATGTACGCACGATTCCCACGGCTCGGGGACAAAATCGAAGGTCTACCGACTTGGATGCCAGCAACTGAAGTCCACATGGGCAATGACAACGAGCTCTTCACTATGGATGCGCGCGGCTGGCCTCTGTATCAGGGCAGCATGGTCACGCACCACGACTACCGGGCGAAAGGCTACATGTCGGGTCATGGTCGCAATGTGACTTGGGAATCGTTGACATTTGGAACGCAGGAAAAATGCATCCGGCCACAGTGGCGCATCCTGCCCGAGAAAATTCCAAACAAGATTCACGATCGGGTACGTCGGTATCGGATCGGATTTTGTGATGTTGGTAATTCCACGAATCAGCGCGCACTAATGGCTGCAATGATTCCTCCAAACACCGTATGTGGCCACAAAGTTCCGACTATCGAGTTTGCGCCTAATAGTCCAGCGATCATGCTCCTCTGGCTGGCAGTGGGAAATACCTTGGCGATGGATTTCATCGTGCGCATGAAGGTCGCGTTAACGATGTCTTTGTCGATCCTTGCTTCGCTGCCGTTTCCAAGAATTGTAGCAACTGGGAGCGCCGCCGCCAGGGCGTGCGCGTTGGCGGCTAGGCTTTCGTGCGCTGGCGCAGAGATGGAAGAACTTGTCGAAGAACTTGCAAAAATCCCGGAGCTGGCTGGCCAAGACATCACTCCAGCGCACGATCCAGCGGAGCGAGCGCAGTTGTCCGCCGAGCTGGACATTGTCGTTGCTCGCAACTTATTCGGACTGACGCGAGAGGAAGTGCAATACCTACTGGAACCGCGCGATGTACTTGGACCAGATTGCACTGCAGAAACGTTTGCAGCGCTACGGCGCGCCGAAGAGCGAGAGCATGGCGAGTACAGAACCAAACGCTTGGTCCTTCGTGAGTTTGACCGAATGGATCTTGCTGAGGCGCATGGGGAAACGTACGTCAGTCTATTGAGCCAACCCGCAGACGTGCAGGCGACTCCCAGTTACTCGGCCCATGGCGTGATTCGCGATGAAGCTGATGCACACCTGGCAGGCCTGATGCTCACGATCATTGAGCAAGCTGGCCGAATACCTCGCCGCGAACTGACCCAAGCGCTGACGCTTGCCACTCGCTCCGATTTGCAGGGTAACTTTGTGAATACACAAGGGTTATCCCTGCTTCGCGCGTTCGAGCAGTCGCATCCCGGTGTGTTTGACAGCGCGAGGCTGACAGGCGACCGTATGCATCAGTGGACTCGTCACTTTGAGACGATGGGTGTGATCCGGCTTCATGCTGCGAATGACCTGATCGAGCGTATCCAAACAGTGGATCTGCCCGTCTATACGCGCATAACCGCCGACACCGTGCCAGTGGCTGCGGTACTGGCACAGGCAGCCGGTCAAGCCTTTGCGGCGATGACTGAAGCCGATCAAGGAATTGCGGTTACCACACCATCAATGAAGCAAGCCTGAACGGGAGGGCGGCGCCGTGGAGCAACTGACCAAGTATTTACCGACGGACAGAAGCACGCCGCGCCTGTGGTTTGAGCGCTTGGCCCTGTTCGACGAACCGGGTGACGACCATGTGCTGCGCACGATCTCCTTTCAACGCGGCCTGAACATCGTTTGGGCCAAAGAG